>Ga0185299_10001384_pt1 | contig 47698 bp, 46 predicted proteins | sample PaiPotPPA55metaG_FD_128002 | JGI IMG/M metagenome (GOLD analysis project Ga0185299, IMG submission 128002) | Iron sulfur acid spring bacterial and archeal communities from Banff, Canada, to study Microbial Dark Matter (Phase II) - Paint Pots PPA... ... | reverse complement strand
CTCCGACCTGTCCGCCGCGATTCAGGCCTCGGAGTAGGCCCTCTCCATCCCCCTGCCTCCATCCCCCTGCCACAACGACGTGAAGGGAATCCGTACCTCCCATGTCCAAGCGCACGCTCGCCTTCGTCGGCGCGGCCTCCGTCGCCGCGCTCGCCACCGCCCTGTCCACCGCCCCCGCCTTCGCCTCCGGCAGCTCCGACGTGCTCAGCTGGGGCGGCGCCAACCCGGACGGCACCAACGTGGCCAACTCCGACAGCCTCACCGGCTCGCTGAACTCCGGCTCCGGAGTGTTCACCTTCGACTCCAACGGCACCACCGTCACCATCTCGTGCACCGCGGCCTCGATCGTGGCGAACACGACGAGCAACCCGGCGGCGCCGGGCACCGCGGACCTCGACCTCAGCACGCTCACCTTCACCGGCTGCACGCTGACCGGCCTGTCCGGGGTGACGGTGCAGAGCATCGCGTTGAAGGCCACCGCCTCGGTCGAGATCACCGACAGCCCGGACGACTTCGTGATCACCTCGCTCAACGAGGCGGTCAAGCTGAAGATCCCGCTCGGCACGCTCACCTGCGACTACGGCACCGGGACCGGCGTCAGCTCGATCACCGGCGCAATCACCAACCCGGACTCGAGCGGCGCCGACGGCTCCATCGCGTTCGACGACTCGCCGGTCGCGTACATCACCGGCGGCTCCGAGTGCGGCTCGACGGCCAACCCGGGCAGCTTCACCGCGACCTTCGCCTCGGTCAGCGACTCGAACGGCACCGGGACCAACACGGCCGTCTACGACAACTGACACACCGTCGATCCTTCCCCTAGACTCGGCTCCGCGTCCCCCCACCCATCGGGATGCGGAGCCGAACCAGGCCGCTACCGTCCGTTCTATAAGTGTTACTTGTTCATACAGGTTTCGGAGAGTCTTCGCCGAGCCTTCCCTGTGGGGCCGCCCCATGCGGAACCGGACCCAGCACACTGGTGTGCGCTCGACCCGCCCGCCCCGAAGGAAAGGCCCGCGCCCTCCATGGCCGTCAACACCAACCGCCGCCGCTTCATCCAGCTGTCCGGAGGAGCCGCGGCCGCGTCGATCCTGTCCACCTCCATCGCGAAGGCCGCGTCCATCCCGGCCAACCGCAGCACCGGAACCATCAAGGACGTCGAGCACATCGTCGTCCTGATGCAGGAGAACCGCTCCTTCGACCACTACTTCGGCACGCTGCGCGGCGTGCGCGGCTACGGCGACCCGCGTCCGGTGACGCTGCCGAGCGGCCAGTCGGTCTTCCACCAGCCGAACGGAACCGGCACCCTGCTGCCCTTCCACCCGACCGCCAAGGACCTCGGCCTGCAGTTCCTCGAGGACCTGGCGCACGACTGGAACACCACCCACCAGGCGTGGAACGACGGCAACTACAACCAGTGGGTCGCCGCCAAGGGCACCACCACGATGGCCTACCTGGACCGGGACGACATCCCGTTCCACTACGCACTGGCCGACGCCTTCACCATCTGCGACGCGTACCACTGCTCGCTGCTGACCTGCACCGACCCGAACCGCTACTACATGTGGACCGGGTACGTCGGCAACGACGGCAAGGGCGGCGGCCCGGTGCTGGACAACTCGGAGCTCGGCTACGACTGGAGCACCTACCCCGAGCGCCTCCAGGCCTCGGACGTGTCCTGGAAGATCTACCAGGACCAGGGCACCACCCTGGACGCGGCCGGCTCCTGGGGTTGGACCGAGGACGCCTACATCGGCAACTACGGTGACAACTCGCTGCTGTACTTCGACAACTACCGCAACGCCGAGCCCGGCTCCCCGCTCTATGAGAAGGCCCGCACCGGCACCGACACCAACGCGACCGGCACGCTGGACTTCTTCGACGTCCTCAAGTCGGACGTGCAGAGCGGCAAGCTCCCGCAGGTCTCCTGGATCGTCGCGCCCGAGGCGTTCTGCGAGCACCCGAACTGGCCGGCCAACTACGGAGCCTGGTACATCGCGCAGGTCCTCGAGGCCCTGACCGCCGACCCGGACGTGTGGAGCAAGACCGCGCTGATCATCACGTTCGACGAGAACGACGGCCTGTTCGACCACGACGTCCCGCCGGTGCCGCCGACCTCCGCGGCCAAGGGCGCCTCGACGGTGGACGTGACCGACGAGATCTACCCGGGCAGCACCGAGTTCGTGGCCGGCCCCTACGGCCTCGGCCCGCGCGTGCCGATGGTGCTGGTCTCGCCGTGGAGCACCGGCGGCTGGGTCAACTCCGAGGTCTTCGACCACACCTCGATCATCCGCTTCATCGAGAAGCGCTTCGGCGTGTCCGAGCCGAACATCTCGGACTGGCGCCGGACCATCTGCGGCGACCTGACCTCGGCCTTCGACTTCTCGAAGGAGGGCGGCGAGCCGCAGCACCTGCCGAGCACCTCGGGCTACCTGCCGCCGGACCGCGACCGGCACGCCGACTACGTGCCGACCGTGCCGAGCGACCAGACCATGCCGGTCCAGGAGCCGGGCCTGCGCCTGGCCCGCGCGCTGCCCTACTACCTGGCGGTGGACGCCAAGGTGACGGCCGGCAAGATCGAGCTCGACTTCGCCAGCTTCGGCGAGATCGGCGCCGCGTTCCACGTCGTGTCCACGGTGGACACGGCCGGGCCGTGGGACTACACGGTCGGCGCCGGCCGCAAGCTGACCGGCACCTGGACCCCGTCCGGCGCGTACTCCTACGAGGTGCACGGCGCGAACGGCTTCCTGCGCACCCTCACCGGCTCCTCGGCGGCCGCCGGCCTCGACGTGACGGCGCGTCACCTGGGCAGCGGCCACGGCGAAGTGCTGCTATGCCTCGTCAACCACGGCGAGACCTCGGTCGAGATCACGCTGTCCGACGCCTACGGCAACCAGGGCGGCCACTGCACCGTCCGGGTCCGCCCGGGCGGCACCGTCGAGCAGACCGTGCGTGCCGACCGCGCCAACGGCTGGTACGACGTGTCCGTGAAGATCAGCAGCGACTCAGCGTACCTGCGCCGCTTCGCCGGCCACGTGGAGACGGGTCGGCCCAGCACGAGCGACCCGGCGATCGCGACTTCCTGATGCTCAGCGCGCTGTGATGTAGCGGCGGCCGGTGCCCATGGAGGGCACCGGCCGCCGTGCTTTTCTCCAACGCGGCCCCTCACCCCACGCGGCGCAGCGCGTCCGGGGTGAGCGAGGCGAGGTCGGGGTAGCCGTCCACGGCCATGATCAGGTCGGCTTCGGCGAGCAGGCTGCGCAGGACGTGGACTAGGCCTGCGACGCCGCCTAGGGCCAGGCCGTAGGCGTACGGTCTTCCGATCGCCACTGCGGTCGCGCCTAGGGCCAGGGCCTTGATGACGTCGGCGCCCGAGCGGATGCCCGAGTCGAACAGCACCGGCAGGCCGTCGGCCGCCTCAACTACGCCGGGGAGCGCGTCGAGAGCTGGGAGGCCGCCGTTGGCTTGGCGGCCGCCGTGGTTGGAGCAGTAGATCCCGTCCACGCCGGCGTCCTTGGCTCGGCGGACGTCGTCCGGGTGGCACAGGCCCTTGAGGATCAGCGGCAGGTCGGTCAGGGACTTGAGCCAGGGTAGATCGTCCCAGGTCAGCGGGTTGCCGAAGACTCCGGCCCAGTGCAGGATCGCGGCGCCGGGGTTTTGCTCCGGAGGTTGGGCGAGGCGGGAGCGGAAGACGGGGTCGGTGAAGTAGTTGGCCAGGCAGTGGCCGCGCAGCTGGGGGAAGTTGCCGGTGGCCAGGTCGCGGGGGCGCCAGCCGGGGATCCAGGTGTCCAGGGTGACGACCAGGCCGCAGAAGCCGGCCGCCTCGGCACGGTGCACGAGGCTCTCCGCTAGTTCGCGGTCGGTCGGCGTGTAGAGCTGGAAGAAGCCCGGTGTGCTGCCGAGTTCCTTGCCGACCTTCTCGACCGGGTCTACGGAGAGGGTGGAGGCGATCATCGGCACGCCCAACTCGGCCGAGGCCTGGGCCGTGGCCAGGTCGCCGTGTCCGTCCTGGGCGCACAGGCCGAGCACGCCGATCGGGGCGAGCAGCAGGGGCGTGGCCAGCCGGTGGCCGAACAGGTCCACCGACAGGTCCCGCTGCTTCGCCCCGGCCAGCATCCGCGGCATCAGGCCCCAGCGGCCGAAGGCCTCCACGTTCGCGCGCTGCGTCGCCTCGTCCCCCGCACCGCCCGCGACGTACGACCAGACCGAGGGGGCGAGCACGGACCTGGCCCGCTCCTCCAGCTCGGCGTACACCATGGGCAGCTCGGGCAGCACGCCTTGCAGGGCATTGAAGTAAATCTCATGCTGGTAGTCACCGTAGGCCTGAGGCATCCAATCACCGTACCTTCGGCAGCGCCAAGGTCGCTATGGCCGTCACCGCCAAAAGGGCGACGGAGATTAGGAGACTGGTGTGCAGCCCGACGACGAAGGTGGAGCGGTGCGCGACGAGCGCGCCGAAGCCGGCGACGGCGAGCGCGCCGCCGGTCTGCCGGAAGGAGTTGAGCACGCCCCCGGCCAGGCCCGCGCGCTCCGGAGCGATGCCGCCGAGCATCATCGCGGTGAGCGAGGGGACCGCGAAGCCGAGGCCGCCGGCCAGCGGGAGCAGCAGGATCGCCAGCATCAGCGCGCTGGTGTGCGTGTTGACCAGCAGCAGGAGCACGAGGCCGAGTCCGCAGGCCAGCTGTCCGATGAGCACCGGGAAGTGGGCGCCGCGCTTGGCCGCGACCCGGGCCGAGGCCAGGTTCGTCATCGTGCACAGCACGGCCGTCGGCAGGAAGACGATGCCGGTCCCGACCGCGGAACGGCCGAGGATGTCCTGGGCGAACAGGCCGAAGACGAAGATCAGACCGTAGTACGCGGCGTTGACCACGAAGCCGATGGCCAGGCAGACGGCGACCATCCGGTCCCGGAACAGGCCGAGCGGCAGCATCGGGTCCTTCGCGCGGGCCTCGATGAGGGCGAACCCGATGAAGGAGAGCACTGCGATCAGCAGGCTGATCAGGGTCTTCGGACGCCCGAACCCGTCGGCGCCGCCCTCGATCACGCCGTATGTCAGGGCCCCGAGACCGAGGATCGCGGTGACCTGGCCCGGCAGGTCGAGCGCGGCCGACCGGACGGGCGAGGCGGGCGTTCGGGTCAGGGCGATCAGCACGATGAGGCCGACCGGCAGGTTCAGGAAGAAGATCGAGCGCCAGCTGACCGAGCTGGTCAGCGCGCCGCCGACGACCGGGCCCAGCGCAGTCGCGGCGGCGCCGCTCATCGTCCAGCGGGCGATCGCCCGGCCTCGGGCGACGGCGTCCGGGAAGGCCTGGCGGACCATGGCGAGCGAGGCGGGCAGCATCAGCGCGGCCGCCGCGCCTTGGACGAGGCGGGCGCCGATCAGGAAGCCGAGGGAGGGTGCGAGGCCGCAGGCGGCGGAGGCGAGCGTGAACACGGCCGCACCCCCGGCGTAGAGCCGGCTGGCGCCGAGCCGGTCGGAGAACGCGCCGGCCGAGAGCAGCAGCGCGGCGAACATCAGCGTGTACGCGTCGACGATCCACTGCAGTCCGGCCGTCGATCCGCCGAGTCCGCGCCCGACGCTGGGCAGCGCGACGTTCACGGCGGAGGCGTCGAGGCCGATCATGAAGAAGCCGAGCAGCGCGGCGAACAGCGTCAGCCCCGGCGAACCGGTGCGCTTCGGGGCGGGAGGTCTGGTGCGCGAGCCGGCCTCGTGGGCGGCGGTGGTCGAGGTCGTGGCAGTACTGGTGGTGACGGACACCTTGAATTCCCCTCTCTGCGCGGCGCGACCGGTCCGGTCCGCCGCTGCGACCAGCGTGGCAGCAGCGTGCGACACGTGGCAGACCGCGCTGTTCGGGGGTGTGGCACTACCCCCTTCGCGCCTTTCGCCACCGACGGGTCCTTTGGCAGAATTGCGATCATGACCGAACAGCAGCAGCCCGAGCTCGGCCGGTTCCTTCGGGCCCGGCGCGGCGTGGTGAAGCCCGGCGAGCTGGGCCTGCCTGCGGGCGCGGGTCCACGTCGTACCCCGGGGCTGCGGCGCGAGGAGCTGGCCGCGCTGGCGGGCGTGAGCATCGACTACTACATCCGGCTGGAGCGCGGCAAGGAGACCAGGCCGAGCCCGGCCGTGCTCGACGCGCTGGCCCGGGCGCTGCGCCTGGACGCCGAGGAGACCTCGTATCTGCGGGAGATCGCGGCGCAGGCGGCGCGCGGCGCGGCGGCCGAACCGCGTCCGACGCCGACGCGGAGCGTGCGGCCGACGCTGCTGCGGATGCTGGAATCGATCCGGCCCTGTCCCGCCTACGTGCTCAGTCGGACGAACGACATGCTCGCCGCGAACCCGGCCGGCCTGCACCTGATGCCGGGTATGGCCGACTGGCCCGCGAAGCAGCGCAACACGATCCGCTACACGTTCCTGCATCCGTACGCGCAGAGCCTGTGGCCGGACTGGGAGACGAAGGCCCGCGGCTGCGTCGCCCACCTGCGCGCGGTCATCGGCTCGGCGCCCGACGCGCCGGACCTGGTCGCGCTGGTCGGCGAGCTGGTGGTGAAGAGCCCTGACTTCACCCGGATGTGGGAGCGCTACGACGTGCGGAAGGTCGGCTACGGCCAGAAGACCTTCCTGAACCCGGAGCTCGGCCGGATCACGCTGAGCCACGAGGTGCTCGAGGTGGTGCGCACGCAGGACCAGCGGCTGGTCGTCTACTCGGCCGAGCCGGACACGCCGGACCACGACGCGATCGTGCTGCTGGACATGAAGGGCGCGGGCGCGCTGGACTGCGCCTCCGCTCCGTCACACGACGAGCCGGCCGAGTCCGAATCCCCGGCTGGATAACCTCACCGGAGCCATCACCAGAGCAGCGTCGAGTCGTCGTCCCGGCCCTCGCCGCCGCCGCTGGAACCGCCCGGCGGCAGCTCGTCGTGCTTGCGCGCACGCCGCAGGACGCGGTCCCGGTGGCGCATCCACCAGAGGATCCCGGCGGAGCGCGGCCCGCTGCGTAAGAGCACGATCATCGGACGCTGCGAACGGTAGAGGTCGAGGATCCCCGGGAACTCGCTGACGCCGTACTCCGTGAGCGCCAGGGAGCGCTTGCCGTCGAGCCAACGGATATTGGCGAGGTTCGCGGCGCTGAGCTCCTCGGCGGGCTCCCGCGTCGTGATCGGCATGATCAGGAACGTGTACCAGATCGCGTCGAGCGACCACGGCCGGTCGGGGTGGGCGAGCATGGCCCGGATCAGCCGCCGCTGCCGGAAGCCCAGCTTCGGTACGGCGCCCGGCAACGGCTGCTCCTCCTGCGCACGCCGCAATTGCCGCATGAACAGCGCGCGGCGCAGGTTCGCTAGGAAACCATCCTGGTCGGGCTGTTGGTAGGGGCTCGGTCGTGGTGCCACAACGGCAGCGTACCGAGGGACCGGCGGCGGGTGACTACACGTCGATGACCAGGCCAGATGTCGCGACGTCGACTCGGCCGGGGAACGCTCGCGCCGCCGCGTCCACTGCGTGCGCCGGATCGGTGCCCGGCCACAGGTGGGTGAGGGCGAGTCGGCCGACGCCTGCGCACGCGGCCTGTTGCGCGGCTTGGCGGGCGCTCGTCAGGTACGGCGCGTCGTCCGGCGGCACGGCCTCGGGGTACGTGGCCTCCGCGATCAGCAGGTCTGCGGCCTCGGCGAGCTCGATCACGCCACGGTCGGGACCGCTGTCGCCGGTGTAGGCGAGGGATCGGTCGCCTGCGGTGAGCCGGAAGCCGGCGTTGGGGACCCAGTGCGGCAGCAGCCTGCTGGCGACCGCGAACGGGCCGACCGCGAATCCCACTCCCGGGATGAATTCGTGCAGGTCGTAGGCGTCGTCGAGCATGCCGGGCCGGTCGAGCGCGAGGACGGCGTCGAGTGCGTGCAGCGGCGCGTATACCGGCAGCGGCTTTGCGGTGGCCTCGGCGGCCAGCAGCCTGGCGCGCAGCAGCGGATTGAGGTCCGCGCAGTGGTCCGGGTGGCCGTGCGTGATCAGGACGGCGTCGATCTCGTGCGCGCCGACGTGGCCGAGCAGCCGGGGCAGCACCGCGTAGCCCGCGTCGAGCAGGATCCGGAATCCGGCGCTCTCCACGAGGAAGCCGCTGCACGCCGCTCCCGCCTCCGGCCACGCGCCGCAGCCGCCGAGCACCGTCACGCGCATCGCAGTCCCCTTACTACTGGTCGATCCCCTGCCAACCTACCCGGCGGTAGCGTACGCTCGCGGCATGGATACCGCTGAGTGCTACGGCGCGGTGCGTGCGCGCATGATCGAGTTCGCCGCGACGCTGAGCGAGCAGCAGGCGGACGCGCCCGTCCCGGCGCTGCCGGCGTGGACCGTGCGCGAGACGTACGCGCACCTCGCCGGGCTGTGCACCGAGGTGGTCGACGGGGTGGTCGCCGGTCCCGCCACGGACGACGACACGGCGCGGCAGGTGCGCGACCGCGCCGAGCGCGGGCTCGGGGAGATCTGCGCGGAGTGGGCCGCGCATGCGGCGGAGGTCGGCGCGCTGATCGGCAGTCCGAAGGGCTACCGCTACAACCTGCTGGTGCAGGACGCGTGGAACCACGAGCAGGACGTGCTCGGCGCCCTCGGTCGGCCGCAGGCACGCGAGGATGCGACGACGCCGGTGGTCGCGGCGGCGCTGGCGGACACCTTCGCCCGCTCGTGGAAGAAGTTCGAGCTCAGCCCGGCGATCCGGATCGAGACGCCGACCGCCGAGTGGACGCTCGGCGTGGGCGAGCCGGTGGCCACCCTGCGTACCAGCGACTTCGACTTGGTCAGGCTGCTGATCGGGCGCCGGACATTGGACGAGATCCAAACGATGGACTGGACCGGCACACCCGGCGTGGTGGTCGACCGGCTGCACTACTTCCCGCCGCCGGCCGCATCGCTCGGCGAATAGTCCCTGCTCACTCCGGCCGGTGGCGGGCTCGGAACGCGGCCGCCTTGACCCTGCTCTGACACGGCGCCGAGCAGAACTGCCGGACCGAGTTGCGGGACGCGTCCACGTACACGCGGTCGCAGTGCGGCGCCGTGCACACGCCGAGCCGTCCGGCGAGTTCGCTGCCGACCGCGAGCGCTAGCGCCGTCGCGCAGCCCGCGGTCCAGCCGACGCCGTAGGTGTCGTCGGAGCCGTGGAAGTGCACCTGCCAGGTCTCGCCGGGGGCGCGGTCCAGCTGGGGCCGCGCGCCCGTTTCGCGCAGCAATGAGTTGACGGCCTCCGCCGCGTCGTCGACTCGGCCCTCCTGCATCGCCTCGAACACCCCGCGCATCACCCGCGCGGCGCGGGCCAGCTGCTCGGCGCTCTCGACCGGCAACTTCTTCGGCTTCGGCGCCTGCGCACGCTCGGGGATCGCGGCCGCCGCGGCCACGAGCAGATCTTCCCCTGACGGCGCGACGAAGGGCTTTCCGCGCCGCTCGCCGTCGGTCAGCTCGTTGACGAACGAGACCGCGCCCTCGAGCAACAGCTCCACGTGACTATCGAACAGCACTTGACTGGTCACCCTCCTCGGCCTAGGTTCGTGACTGACGATACCGCGTTCACCAGTCATTCTGGAGGGGTCCCATGCGCCTGCCACGTCGGGTTCGGCTGCTCGTCGCGGCACGCGCGGTCAACCAGCTCGGCGCGTTCTCGCTGGCCTTCCTGACCGTGCTGCTCAGCCGCGGCTTCGGCGCGAGTCTGGCGGTCGCGGGCGCGGTCTCGGCCGGGTTCGGCCTGGCCACGATCCCGAGCAGGCTGCTCGGCGGACGGCTGGCCGACCGGATCGGCCGACGTCGCACGATCCTGATCGGTCTGGTCGGCTGCGCGGTCGCGCAACTCGGCATCGCGAGCGCGCCCGATCTGGTCGTGGCGGCAGTCTGCGCGGTGCTGCTCGGGCTGGCCTTCGAGCTCTACGAGCCGCCGAGCCAGGCGATGATCGCCGACGCGGTTCCAGCCGGAGGGCGCGCGTCGGCCTACGGGCTGCTCAGCACCGCGATCGCGGTCGGCAACATGGGGGCGGGACTGGTCGCGGACGTCGTCGGGCGTACGAATCTGCGCTGGCTGTTCGTGGTGGACGCGGCCTCGTGCCTGGCCTGCGCGCTCATCATCCGGCTGGCGCTGCCTGCGGATCAGCCCGCCGCCGCGACTTCTACAACAGCAGAGCCCGGATTCAAGCCGTGGCGTGACAAAGCCCTGTTGGCGATGACGGCAGCCGATACGGTCTTCGCCCTCGTGTACATGCTGATGCTCGTCTCGCTGCCGCTCTCACTCGGCGCCGACGGCATGAACCCGGCGAGCGCGGGCCTGATCATGACCGTCTCGACGCTCGCGCTCGTCGCCGCGCGACCGGCCATGCGCCTGCCACGGCTTGCCGAACTCCCAACCCCCGCCGCGTTCGCCGCCGGATATCTGCTGATGGCCGCTGGCTTGAGCGGATACGCCGTCGCGCACACGCTGCCCGCGATGCTCGCGCCGACCGTCGCCTGGAGCCTGGGCAACCTGCTGCTGATGGGCCGCGCGTTCGCCGTGGTAACCGAGCTCGCGCCGCCCGGAGCAACCGCGCGCTACCTCGCCGTCCACGGCCTGAGCTGGGGATTCGGCACGGTCGCGGCGCCAGTCGTCGGCACCTGGCTGATCGGCGCGTGCGGGCCGGGCACGCTGTGGACCGCGATGGCCGCCGTCTGCCTCGTGATGTCCGTCGCCCAGCCCGCGCTGCTTCGCGTGCTGCTCAGCCGTCAGGCCCCGAAGTCGAAGAGCTTGGCGAGCTCGGCGGTCTCCAGCGGGTTGCTGTAGTCGCGAGCCGAGACGATCAGCCCGTCGACGATGCGCAGGATCGAGACGAAGCCGAGGCTGAACTTCTCGCCCGAGCCCTGCACGGTCACATTGACCCGGTATTCGAGCACAATGACCTCCGGGTCGGCGGCCTCCTGGATGACCACGTCCTGCACGGAGTCGAAGGTCCACAGCTGCTCGGTCTGCCGCATCCGGGCCCTGAGGTTCTCGCGGCCGTGCGCCTGCTTCGGAAGGCCCTCCCCCGCCCACGGGTTCTCGATCCGCACGTCGTCGGCGTACAGGTCGGTGATCTCGCTGGTGCGGCCATTCACCACCGTGTGCAGCAGCAGTTCGACGGTCTCGCGCGGGGTACGGACGTTCTCGGACATGCGACCCTCCTGGGGTACGGTCTGTCGATGAATTGCGCGGGCCGCCTAGAATGGGCAGAAGAACCGGAACGGCGGCCCCGGTTAACCGCTTCGAACTATACGGGGCGCTCGCCCCGCTTGTCGAGCAGAATGGAGCTGTCGGCTTGACCAGGCAAGACGCCCCCGCCACCGCGGACTCGGACGCGCCAACCGCCGCCGAGGCCTCGACCGCGACCGCGAAACCCGCGGCGACGGCCGCTCGTCCGCCGCGCGCGGACGCGGTGCGCAACCGGGCCAAGGTGCTGGCCGCCGCGAGCGAGGCCTTCGCGGCCGAGGGCCTGGCCGTGCCGCTGGACGAGATCGCGCGTCGGGCCGGGGTCGGCGCGGGCACGGTCTACCGGCACTTCCCGACCAAGGAAGCGCTGTTCGAGGCGGTCATCACCGACCGCCTGCTCACCCTCGCGGACGACGCCGAGGCGCGCCTGGCCTCGGGCGAAGACGCGGGTGAGGCCTTCTTCGCGTTCTTCTACGGGACGATCTACACGGGTCTGGCGAAGGCCGACCTCGCCGAGGCGCTGGCCTCGGCCGGCGTAGGGCTGTGCGCGGAACTTCAGCGGGCCGCCGGACGCCTGCGCGCCGGGCTCGACGCACTGCTCAAGCGCGCGCAAGAGGCGGGGGCGGTGCGTAGCGACGTCTCGGTGGAGGACTTGCATGCCCTCGCGAAGGGCGCGATGGCGGCGGAGAAGCGCGCGGAGACCGATCCGAACATCGAGCGCGGGAAGATGACGCGGGTGATCTGCGACGGCCTGCGCGCCTGAGGCTACGCCGCCGGATACTTCGGCGGCGGCCGAAGCGTCCGCGACGCAAGATGGAGTTCCGGGCCCCTCCGGAAAGGCACCGCCATGCAGACCGCGAGCGCAACCGTGACAACTACAGCCCAGCACACGTCCGCCCCCGACCTGGCCGCGATCGCCTCGCTGCTCGCCGATTCGACGCGGGCCCGATTCTGCCTGGCCCTGTTCGACGGCCGCGCGTGGACCGCGAGCGAGCTGGCCGCGCACGCCGGGGTGGCCGCGTCCACGGCGACCGGCCATCTCAACCTTCTGGTCGACGGCGGCCTGCTCGCCGAGGAGCGGCAGGGCCGGCACCGCTACGTGCGACTGGCCGGCCAGGACGTCGCCGAGCTGATCGAGCACGTGGCCGCGCTCGCCCCGCCTCGCCGTGGGTCCGAGCGCACCCTGTCCGCCGCGCATCGTGACAAAGCCCTGGCTCGCGGACGCACCTGCTATGACCACCTCGCGGGCACCCTCGGCGTGTCGATCACCGACGCGATGACCGAGCGCGGGCTGATCTCCTGGGATTCAGGCCTCGTACTCACCGCGCCGGGTTCGGCGTGGCTGGACCGGCTCGGCGTCGCGCTGCCCGCCCGGACCCGCCGCCCGCCGGTGCGCTCCTGCCTGGATTGGACCGAGCGCCGCCCGCACCTGGCCGGATCGGTCGGCGCGGCGCTGTGCGGGCTGGCGTTCGAGTCCGGCTGGATCAGGCGGATCGGCAGCGGGCGCGCGGTCGCCGTCACCGAGGTGGGCGAGCGCGCCCTGCGGACCGAGCTCGGGCTCGCTTATCATGGCGGCTGATGAGAGGAGCCCGATCATGCCCACTATGAAGGCTGTTATCTTCGAGGACTTCGGCGGTCCCGAGGTGCTGCACCTCGCCGAGGTCGAGGCGCCGACGCCCGGCCCCAAGCACGTGCGCGTCCGCGTCCGCGCGGCCGGCGTGAACCCGATCGACTTCAAGATTCGCGCGGGCCTGATGCGGCCGAGTCTGCCGCCCAAGCTGCCCGCGATCCCGGGCAACGAGGCGGCGGGCGTGGTGGAGGAGGTCGGCGCCGAGGTCACCGGCATCAGCGTCGGCGACGAGGTGTTCGGCTGGACGCGCGGCGGCGGGTACTGCGAGCAGGCGATTCTCACGACGTGCGCGGTCAAGCCGGGAGCGGTCTCCTTCGTGGACGCCGTGGCGCTGCCGGTCGCGGGCGAGACCGCGGAGCGCGTACTGCGCATGCTTGAGGTGAAGGCGGGCGAGACGCTGCTGATCCACGGCGCGGCCGGGGCGGTCGGCACGATGGCGGTTCAGCTTGCAGTCGCGCGCGGGGCGCGGGCGATCGGCACGGCCGGTACCTCGAATCAGGAATACGTCGCCTCGCTCGGCGGCATCCCGACGCTCTACGGCGACGGTCTGGTGGAGCGCGTGCGGGCGATCGCCCCGGAGGGCGTGGACGCGGTGTTCGACGTCGCCGGGCGCGGCGCGCTGGAGGACTCGGTCGAGCTGCGCGGCGGATCGACGGAGCGGATCGTGACGATCGCCGACTATCAGGGCTCGGAGAAGCTGGGCATCACGTTCTCCGGCGGCCCCGGCGCGTCGGTCGCCTCGCGGGAACTGCTCGAGGACCTCGTGGGCCGGGTCGCGCGCGGCGAGCTGAAGGTCAACGTCGGTTCGACGTACCCGCTGGCCGAGGCGGCCGAGGCGCAGCGCGTGAGCGAGGCCGGGCACGGCCGCGGCAAGCAGGTGCTCACCGTCGGCTGACGCCCCGGCCTCAACTCAATCTCAGTGCGACTCGGTGCGACTCAGTACTCGAGGCAGGACGTGTCCGGGTCGAACGTCGCCGGGAGACTCTGCACCAGCGTGGGGTAGCCCGCCGCGAACCAGTAGGTCTCGGCGTTGGCCGGGTCGCAGTACGTGGCGGCCGGATAGTCGAACCCGGCGATCCAGATCGGCACGCCGAGCGGCAGCCCGCCGGTGATCGCCTGCCACTGGGTCTTGGTCGAGTAGACCCCGACCTCCTTGCCCTGCTCCCGCAGCGCGGTGACGGCGCCGAGGATCGCGGTCGAGTTGAGCTTCGGATCGCAGACCCAGAAGTTCGCCTGATAGCAGTCCGCGCCGCTCGCGTTGATGCTGGTCGAGGTGGGCAGTTCGATGTCGAGCCACCACTGGCGGCTCGTCGCGCCCTCGGAGTCGGCGTACGCGACGTCCGTGTACGCGGCGTTGTAGCCCCAGTTGTAGGACTGGCACAGGTAGTCGGTGCTCGCGCAGTCGCCGGCCGGGCCGTGGTCCGCGTATTCGAGCACGTGTGGCGAGGACCAGCCGACAGGCGAGTCGACGACCATGTACTCGGCACGCTGCGTGGCGGTGGAGGCCCACTCAACCTCCTGCTGCAGGCAGGGGTTCTGGCTGAACGGGTGGCCGTCGTCCACGCCGACGATCGCGATGGACGAGCTCGGCGGCATGGCGCCGCCGCACTCCGGCCAGGAGATGTCGTAGCCGGTGGCCGGGCCGAGCGCCGTGGTGAGGGTGAGCGCCTTCGCGTGGCTGCCCGGGGACTCGTTCCCGGGGATGTATCGGATCTTGCCGTCGAGGCTGGTCATCGGCAGACCGCCGAGTCGGGCGGGCGACGTTGTGGCGGCGAGAGCGGGGCTGGTGGCAGCGGGCAGAAGCGCTGCCAGCGTGCAGCCGAGGACCGCTCCGCGGCCCAGAGCAGACCGCAAGCGCATGGGTTTCCCCTCCGTGGGTGTCCGTGTGTGGGTGGCACGTGATGGTGATATCAAGACCCAGCGTAAGAGGTCTGGATCACCACGGACACCGACGGATGGGTGAACTACTGTATTGACGAATCAGCATTGACGAATCAGCGCACCGGGAACCGCTCCGCCGCGTCCGGGTGCTGCTTGGCGGCGACCTGCGGGTGCGAGCGCACGAAGCCCTTGAGCTCGTTCCAGCCGAACACGTCGTAGAGCGCGTTCTCCGGGTCGCGCACCACGCCCGGCGCGTCGGCCAGGTAATCGCCGGGCAGCGGCTCGATCCGCGAGTCGAGCCGCGGGCTGTAGAAGAAGGGCACTGAGTAGCGCTCGGCGCCGGAGGCCGGGCTGACCACACGGTGGTTGGTCGCGATGATGTAGCCGTCGGTCGCGATCTCCAGCAGCTCGCCGAGGTTGACGACGAACGCGCCGCGCAGCGGGTCGACGTGGATCACGCCGCCGTCCGGACCTTGCACCTCGAGCCCGCCGTGCTCGTCTTGAAGCAGCAGGGTGAGGAAGCCGTAGTCCTTGTGCCAGCCGACGCCCTGCGCGGAGCCGTCGGGGGCGCGCCCCGGGTAGCGCACGAGCTTGGTGTGCAGGTGGGGCTTTTCGGCGAACGCGGCGTCGAAGAAACCGCGCGGAGCGCGGAGCGAGACGAGCAGCTCCCGAAGCAGTCGGTGCGCGATCGCGGCGAGCCGGTCCTGCCAGGCGAGGATGCTTTCACGCAGCTCCGGCATAACCTCGTCCGGCCAGCGGTTGGGGCCTTGCATCCACAGGTAGGCCGGGTCGTTCGGGCCGACCACGAGTGCGGGCAGTTCGGGGCCGACATCGAGCTGATCGCGCCAGTCCGAGCGTCCGCCGGTCAGCTCGTGGCCGATCCGGGTGTACCCGCGGAAGTGCGGCGAGTCGAGGTTGCTCAGGGCCAGCCGCTGCTCCTCGGGAAGGGCGAAGAAGCGGCGGACCAGGTCGAGCAGTTCGTCCGCCTCCTCGGCCGTGATGCCGTGGCCGACCAGCTGGAAGAAGCCGACCTCGTGGGCGGCGGCGTGCAGGGCGTGGTGGAAGGCGTCCGCTCGGGCCGGATCGTCGGCCGCGGACAAATCGATGACCGGGAGCCTGGTGGGCTCCGCGGCGGTTTGAGTAGAAGTGAGGGGTTGGGTCACAGTAAGCGACAGCGTGCTCGCGCGTGGGCATATTCCCGCGCGCAAGTGGCCCGACCTATCGGACGAGGCGCGGCTCACACCGGGTGAGCCGCGCCTGCCCGCCGGAACCGCCCAGGTCAGTTCGTGATCTTGGTGAAGACCTTCGAGTACGCGTAGCCGAGCGGCTTGTCGTACTGGTCGACCTCCCAGAAGGCCAGCTCGCCGACGCCCTTCGAGGCCGCGAAGGACTCGAGGGTCTTGGCGTCGGACTGGGTGAAGTTCTCGTCGTCGTCATTCTGACCGGCGATCGGGGTCAGGCCGAGCATGGCCCAGTCGGCCGTGGAGCTGCCGCCATAGACGCTGCTGAGCTGCTTCTCGGTCGCGGTGGCCCCGGACTCGGCGTCCTTGAGCGGGTTCTGCCCGTCGCCGAAGTCCATCGTCATGATGTTGACGATCGTGACCTTGACGCCGGCGCTCTTGGCGCCCTTGAGCAGGCTGACGGCGTCGGACTCGAGCCCGGTCGGGTCCACCGGGATGGTGAAGTCGATCTGCACCGAGGGGTCGGCCTTCTGCAGTTCGGCCAGGGCCTGGTCGCGGCGGGTGTTGGCCGAACTGTCGTCGAGCACTGAGCCTTCGATGTCGAAGTCGAGCCGGTTGACGCTGTAGTCGCTGACCACGCTCTTGTACGCCGCCTCCAGCTTGGAGGCCGACGTGCAGGTCTGCGCCAGCTCCCCGCCGGACGCGCCGCCGAAGGAGATCAGCACATTGCCGCCGGCCGACTGGAGCGCGGAGACCTGCTTGGTGAAGGCCTTGAGCGAGTCGCCGTTGTCCTCCCACTCGGGAGTGCAGCCGCTCTGCGGAGTCAGGAACGCGAGCGAGTAGTACTTGTCGCCGCTGGCGCTCATGTCCTTGGCCATGTCGCCGGCGTCCGCGCTGGCGATCTGCAGGTAGGGCGCCGAGTAGTGCGCGGGCAGCGAGGGCGTCGCGGCCTCGCTCTGGCCGGCCGCCAGCAGCACGCCGCCGGTGGCCAGACCGGCCGCGGCGGTCGCGCCGACGATGAGGCGCACCGTTCCCCGGCCGTGGGTTTTCCTGCTCATCGATGGACCTCTCTGAGCGTCGTGTCGTGGGTATGGTTAGTAAACTTCCCTAACTGTGAGTGGAAAAGTACCCGCCACGCGGCGAGCGGTCAAGAGTCGGGGAACCGGTCGCGGCCGGGCTTGATTAAGGGGGCTGTAAGGCAGCCTTTCGGCTCCCCGGAACCCCGGCCGACTACTCTCAGCGGTCTGACTCGGCGGATTACCGGGTCTCGCGGAAGCCGTACTTCCAGCCGACCATGCACGCGTCCATCTGCTCCGCGTCCATGACAGCCGTCGGCAGCTCGGTCGGGCCGGCCGGGCGGGCCCGCATCCCGTCGAGGACGATCGCGAGGTAGCGCTGCCAGCCGTCCTGGATCGCGGCGCCGGTGAAGTCCGCGGTGCCCAGCACCGCGATCTCGAGCACGGCGATGTCGATCGCGGTCAGGTCGGCGCGCAGGTCGCCCTCCTGCTGGGCCCTGGCCACCAGCTGGCTCAGCGGCTCGACCAACCGGTCGTGCATCAGGCGCCGGCCGGGGTCGACGGAATTGCGCCCGAGGACGATGACGTCGCGAAGTCCGCGGTCACGGGATTGGAGCTCGAGCATCCCGACCATGAAGTGCCGCAGGCCGTCCCAGCCGCGCGGCGCGGCGAGCGACTCCTCGACGATCTGCGAGATCTTCTCGAGGCCGTCCTTGAAGAGCGCGTCGATCAGCGCCTGCCGGTTCGGGAAGTGCCGGTAGAGCGTGCCCACGCCCACACCCGCCTCGCGGGCGACCGCCTCGAACGACGCGTCGAGGCCGCGCTGGGCGTACAGCTCGCGGGCCGCGGTCAGGATGAGCCGCCGGTTGCGCTCGGCGTCCCGGCGCAACGGCCGCGCGGTCGCGGTCGCGTTTCCCTGGTCCATGTCGACGCAGCCTACCTTCCATGCCGACGCCATCCGCCGGACACTATCCGGAGGGTCATCCTCCATTCGGATGGCATACCTCCGTTTTGATGATACGCTTCCCATCAAAACGGAGTCACTACCTCCAGATATGAGGGCGAAACGATGACCGAGCTGCGGACGGACGCGGTCCCGACCCCCGGAAGGGCGCCGACCGGGCACGAACAAGACCCCCACCACGCCAAGCGCTGGCTGATCCTGGCCGTCATCGGCCTGGCCCAGCTGATGATCGTGCTCGACGTGAGCATCGTGAACATCGCACTGCCCGACGCGCAGAAGGCCCTCGGCTTCTCGAACGGCGACCGGCAGTGGATCATCACCGCCTACTCCCTCGCGTTCGGCAGCCTGCTGCTGCTGTTCGGGCGCATCTCCGATCTGATCGGCCGGCGCACGACGTTCCTGGTCGGCCTGGTCGGCTTCGCCGCGGCCTCGTTCCTGGGCGGCATCTCGCCGAACTTCGAAGTGCTGGTGCTGGCCCGCGCGCTGCAGGGCGCCGCCGGAGCGATCCTGGCCCCGGCCGCGCTCTCGCTGCTGACCACCACCTTCACCGAGGCCAAGGAGCGGGCCACGGCGTTCGCCGTGTTCGGCGGCATCGCCGGCTCCGGCGCGGCGATCGGCCTGCTGCTCGGCGGCGTGCTCACCGAGTACCTCGACTGGCGCTGGACGCTGTTCGTCAACGTCGGCATCAGCGTCGTCGCGATCGCCGGCGCGGCCGCGCTGATCCCGCGTCAGCCGGCGTCCGCGCAGCGCCCCAAGCTGGACCTGCCCGGCGCCGCCCTGATCTCCGCGGGCCTGTTCGGCATCGTCTACGGCTTCTCCAACGCCGAGTCGCACCCGTGGAGCGCGCCGAGCACCTGGGGCTTCCTCGCGGCCGGGGTCGCGCTGATCGCGGCGTTCACCGGGTGGCAGACCCGCGCCTCGCACCCGCTGCTGCCGCTGCGCGTCCTGCGCGACCGCAACCGGGCCGGCTCGTTCCTCGCGGTCTTCATCATCGGCGTGGGCATGTTCGGGGTCTTCCTGTTCCTGACCTACTACCTGCAGGAGGTCCTGCACTACTCGCCGGTCAAGACCGGGCTCGCGTTCCTGCCGATGGTCGCCGCGCTGATGCTCGCCTCCACCACCACCAACATCAAGCTGCTGCCGAGGTTCGGCCCGAAGATCCTGGCGATCGTCGGGATGACCGTCGCGGCCGGCGGCATGGCCTGGCTGACCCGGATCGACCTGCACAGCGCCTACGGCTCGGACATCCTGGGCCCGCTGCTGATCGTCGGCCTCGGCATCGGCTCCGTGATGGCCCCGTCGATGAACACCGCGACCAGCGGAGTGAAGCCGAGCGACGCGGGCGTCGCCTCGGCCACGGTGCAGACGATGCAGCAGGTCGGCGGCTCGGTCGGCACCGCGCTGCTCAACTCCCTGGCCGCCTCCGCGCTGGCCTCCTATCTGGTCGGCCGGGCACCGACCGCGCTCAACCAGGCCAACGCGGCGATCCACAGCTACACCACCGCCTTCTGGTGGTCGACCGGGATCTTCGCGGCCGGCGCGGTCATCTGCGGGCTGCTGCTGCGCCCAGGACCGCCGGCCGCCGCCGATCCGAACGCGGTCCCCGCCGTGCACGCGTAGCCGCCACGCTCGGGCGGAACACGGCGGCGCGGCGCGGGGTTGCACACCAGCATGAGCCTTCTGTTCTCTCCGTTCACCCTGCGCGAGGTCACCTTCCGGAACCGGGCCTGGGTCTCCCCGATGTGCCAGTACTCGTCGATCGACGGCCGCCCGACCGACTGGCACCTCGTGCACCTCGGCTCGCTGGCGCGCGGCGGTGCCGGGCTGGTGTTCACCGAGGCGACCGCCGTGTCGCCCGAGGGCCGGATCTCCCCGCAGGACGCCGGCATCTGGACCGACGAGCAGGCGCAGGACTACGCACGAATCACCGCGTTCATCCGCGACCAGGGCGCGGTGGCCGGAATCCAGCTCGCCCACGCCGGGCGCAAGGCCTCGACCTACGCACCGTGGCGCGGACACGGCAGCGTTCCCGAGTCCGACGGCGGCTGGCGCGCCATCGCACCCTCGCCGATCGCGTTCGGCGACTACGCGGTGCCCGCCGAACTCCCGGCCGCGGAGATCCCCGCACTCGTCGACGCCTGGAGCTCGGCGGCCAGGCGCGCCGTGGCAGCCGGGTTCGAGGTGCTCGAACTCCACGCGGCGCACGGCTACCTGCTCCACCAGTTCCTCTCCCCCCTCACCAACAAGCGCACCGACGGATACGGCGGCGACCTCGCCGGTCGGGCCAGGCTGCTGATCGAGGTCGTCGACGCGGTCCGCGCCGCGATCCCGGACACGATCGCGCTGTTCGTCCGGCTCAGCGCCACCGACTGGGTCCCCGGCGGCCTGGTCGTCGAGGAGACCGCCGAGATCGCGGCGCTGCTCGCGGGGCACGGCGTGGACCTGGTCGACGTGTCCAGCGGCGGCAACCACCCGGACCAGAAGATCACCCTCAGCCCCGGCTACCAGGTCCCGTTCGCCCGGACCATCCGGGAACGCAGCGGCCTGCCGGTCGCCGCCGTCGGCCTGATCACCGAGCCCGAGCAGGCCGAGAAGGTCCTCGCCGAGGAGTCTTCCGACGCCGTCCTGCTCGGCCGCGCCCTGCTGCGCGAACCCACCTGGCCGCAACGCGCAGCCCTCGAACTCGGCGACGACCTCGCCTGGCCGCCGCAGTACGCACGCGCCAAGCCGACCCGGTAGACAAGCCGCGGCGGCCCGCACCGGTTCCGGTAGTATCAGCCCCATGACGACGAAGAACGACCACGTCCGTAAGGGGGCCGCGCCCCTCGCGCGGTGACCGGGCCGGTGCGGGCGAAGTCCCCCGCGGACCTGCGGGAGCAGCGCCGACGGCGGGCGCACTCCTGCTGGGACCATCTGATCGCCGCTCCGCTCTGGCCGATGCACGGAGTGAACCTCGGCACCCTGCTGCGCACCTGCGACGCGGTCGGCGCCTGCCTGGCCGTGCCAAGGCTGCCCTGGGTGCCCGAGGCCCTCGATCGTGGCAATACCCTGCGAAGACGGACCTGCGTGCACTACACCGGGGACCAGCTGGACTGGCTCGCGGCGCAGCGCGCGCGGAGCAGCCGGATCGTGGGCGCGGAGCTCGCGGACGAGGCGGTGCGGCTGGCCGATCTGCCGCCCGCGCGTGAACGGACCGTGCTGGTGCTCGGGCACGAACGCACCGGGATCCCGCCGGAGGCACTGGAGTTCCTGGACGTCGCCGTGGAGATCCCGATGGTCGGCCACGGCGCCAGCCTCAACGTCGCGGTCGCCGGGTCCCTGGTGCTCTACCGGCTGGCCGGATTGCTGTGAAAGCGCGGATGCCGACTTCCCGGGTGACGATCCGGAGCCCGCTCGATCGTCATCGTGGTGCAGATGTCGCGATCGGCGCGACACTGGGATGGGAGGCGACGATGCGTTACGCACTGCTGATGCACTACCGGGAGCCAGGCGAGGGCGAGATCAACGAGGAGGCGATCGCGCAGGCCCAGGCGGCGTTCGGGGCCTACGGCCGCGCGCTGGAGTCCGCCGGGGTACTGCTGTCGGCCGACGTGCTCCAGCCGTCCGCCGCGACGACGACCGTGACCCTGCGGGAAGGCGGCCTGCGGGTGCAGGACGGGCCCTTCGCCGAGACGAAGGAGGCGCTGGCCGGGATTTTCATGCTGGAGGTACCCGACCTGGACGCGGCCATCGGCTGGGCTGAGAAGTGTCCCGGCGCGCAGTGGGGTGTGATCGAAGTGCGGCCGACCGCGACCGCTTACGTCAACGGCGCGTGGACACGCTGACTTCCGGCGGCGGCAGCCGGGCCGCCGACCCCGGCCATGATGAGCCGGGGCCGGCGGCCCGCTCCGCAGGCGTGGCGGCCCGCGACAGCTACGGCCGGCTGCTCGCCCTGCTGGCCGCCTCCACAAACGACCTCGCCGCAGCCGAGGACGCGCTTGCCGACGCATTCGAGCGGGCCCTGCGGACCTGGCCGTCGCACGGCGTGCCGGGCAACCCCGACGCGTGGCTGCTGACCGTCGCCCGCAACCGGCTGCGCGACGAGTGGAAGTCCGCGCGGGCGCGGCGGGACATCCCCATCGATGCCGCCGTGGACTCAGACACGCTGGCGTACCTCGATGACCTCGACGTCGACTCGATCCCTGACCGGCGTCTTGAACTGATGCTCGTGTGCGCGCACCCGGCGATCGAACACGCAGTGCGCACGCCCCTCATGCTCAACACCGTGCTCGGATTCACCGCCGAGCAGGTCGGGCGGGCCTTCTCGGTGCCGCCGTCGACGATGGCGACGCGTCTGGTCCGGGCGAAGAAGCGCATCAAGGCCGCCGGAATCCCCTTCCGCATCCCGGACCGGGCGGACCTCCCGGCGCGGATGGCCTCGGTCCTCGAGGCGGTCTACGGCGCGTATGTCATCGACTGGGCGACCGGACCGCAAGCCCGTCAACTGCCCTCGGAGGCGCTGCACCTCGCCGAAGTTCTCACCACGCTCGTCCCCGGCGATCCCGAAGCACAGGGGCTCGCGGCTTTGATCGAGCTCTCAGCGGCACGCGCACCGGCGCGGGTCGACGCGTGCGGGCGCTTCGTCCCGCTCGCCGAGCAGGATCCCTCGTCGTGGAACCCGCATCTGATCAGCCGGGCACACGAGCACCTGCGGGCCGCGCACGCACGAGGACAGCTGGGGCGGTTCCAGCTCGAGGCCGCGATCCAGGCCGTGCACTGCGCCCGAGGACGCAACGGCACGACGGATTGGCCGACGCTGCTCACCCTGCACCGCGTCTTGCACGCGGTCGCGCCTTCTCTCGGCAGCGGCGTCGCCCTCGCCGCCGCCACCGCCGAGGTCGACGGCCCGGCGGCGGGACTGGCCACGCTCGACGCGCTGCTGGAGGAAGCCGGTGAGCAAGCCCGCCGCTTCCAGCCAGCGAAAGCCACCCGTGCGCACCTGCTCGACCGGCTCGGACGGACAGAAGAGGCCGTCGCAGAGTACGAAGGCGCGATCAGCCTCACCCACGACGCCGCCGAACGCCAGTACCTGGGACAACGCCGCGACAGTGTCGGCCGTTAGGACGGGCGCGGTACCTCCTGCCCATCGAGCTCGATGTCGACCTTCTCGTTGTAGAACGCGACGAGGCCGGCGATCGCCCCGAGGCCGGGTCTCGGGAAGTCGTAGGCCCAAGCCAGATCCTGATGGAGCGCGTCGCCGATGCGCACCGACCAGTAGTCGGAGGTCTGGCCCTTGTACGGGCACTCGGTGACCGTGTCGGAATGGGCCAGGTGGGTGAAGTCCAGGTCGGTGCGGTTCAGGTAGTAGCGCGTCGGCAGGCCGGTCTCGAACAGAAGCACCGGGCTCGAGGACTCGGCCAGCGTCACCCCCTCCAGCGAGACCCGGATACGCCGGGTGGAGCGCAGGGCGTCGACGCGGACATACGGGCTGCGCGGGTGGACGAAGACCTGCTCGTCCTCCTCGTACCATGCATCGAGCGAGCTCCACTCGAAGCGCACGTGGTCCCCCAGCCCCGCGACGGCGTCCTCGCCGTAGACGCGGGCAGCGGCCGGCCGCTCCGTGTCCCCGACCTTCAGCGCGTGCCGTCGCGCGGTGCCGCGCTTGAGCTTCTGCGGATGGTCCTCGTCCACGAGGACGCCGGGGGCGACGTCCTCCAGCGGGATGTAGAACTGCGGGTAATAGGGGGCCTCCCACACGTAGAGCGCACGCGTGGTGTCGATCACGACCTTTCCGCCGAGAACCGCGCGCACCCGTCGCGGCACGGGCTCCACATGGTCGATCTCGGTGATCATCGCCGGGTAGTCACGCATCGTCGCTCCCTCGAGTCGTCGCTCAGCACTCTGATGCTACGAGGCCTCGGAATCCTAGGCGCTCTCGGAGCCCTCGGGCCGTGCGAACGGGCGCTCGCCCAAGCCGGTGTACACCTGCCGGGGACGGCCGATCTTCGTGGTCGGATCGTGCATCATCTCCCGCCAGTGCGCGATCCAGCCCGGCAGCCGCCCGATCGCGAACAGCACGGTGGACATGCGCGTGGGGAAGCCCAGCGCCCGGTAGATCAACCCGGTGTAGAAGTCGACGTTCGGGTAGAGCTTGCGCTCGATGAAGTAGTCGTCGGACAGCGCGCGCTCCTCGAGCTGCTTGGCCAGGTCCAGCAGTTCGTCGCCGCCGGTCCGGCCGATCACCTCGTCCGCGAGCTTCTTGACGATCGCCGCGCGCGGATCGTAGTTCTTGTAGACCCGGTGGCCGAAGCCCATCAGGCGTACCCGCGAGGAGCGGTCCTTGACCTGGTTGACGAAGGCGTCGACATCGTCGCCCGAGGCGTGGATCTGCCCGAGCATCCCGAGCACCGCCGCGTTCGCCCCGCCGTGCGCCGGCCCGAACAGGGCGTTGATGCCGGCCGAGACGCTGGCGAAGAGGTTGGCCTCGGCGGAGCCGACCATCCGCACCGTCGAGGTCGAGCAGTTCTGCTCGTGGTCGGCGTGCAGGATGAACAGCACGTCGAGCGCGCGGACGAACAGCGGGTCGATCTCGTAGGGCTCGCTGGGCAGGCCGAAGGTCATCCGCAGGAAGTTCTGCACGAGCCCGAGCGAGTTGTCCGGGTACATGATCGGCTGCCCCACGGACTTCTTGTGCGCGTACGCGGCGATCGTGGGCAGCTTGGCCAGCAGGCGGACGGTGGAGAGCTCGACCTGCTCGGCGTCGAAGGGGTCGAGGCTGTCCTCGTAGAACGTGGAGAGGGCCGAGACCGCCGAGGAGAGCACGGGCATCGGGTGGGCGTTGCGCGGGAACGCGTCGAAGAAGCGCCGCAGGTCCTCGTGCAGGAGCGTGTGCCGGGTGATCTTGCCGGTGAACTCGGCCAGCTGCGCGGGCGTGGGCAGCTCGCCGTAGATGAGCAGATGGCTCACCTCGAGGAACGTCGAGTGCTCGGCAAGCTGGGCGATCGGGTAGCCGCGGTAGAGCAGCACGCCCGCGTCCCCGTCGATATAGGTGATCGCCGAGGTGCACGAGGCGGTGTTGACGAAACCCGGGTCTAGGGTGACCAGGCCCGTCTCGTTCAGGAGTCGGCCGAGCTGGATGCCGGACGCGCCCTGGCTCGCGGGCTGGATCGGCAGCTCGAGGTCGCCGCCGGGGTGGCGCAGGTCGACCGCGATCCGTCCGTCGGGGGAAGTGCTCATCGTTGACTCTCCGTAGCTGCTGGAGGTGCTTGCGTGGGTCTTCGAATCCATCCACCTCTAGCATGCGCCCGGTACGGGCCGCGGCGCCCGATCGGGGCCGTTACGCCGAATGGGCCAAGCGCGGGCGTCGGCCGCGCGGGCCAGGATGACGAGCGCGGCCGACACGGCCCGTCCCGGTGCCAGGGCGGCGTGTTCGTCCGGCCCGAGCAGCGCGACGCAGACACCGACCGACGCCACGATCGTGAAGATCGCCGGCCAGCAGACGCGCGGTAGCGGTTTCCGGGAAAGCAAGCCGGTCAGCGAGATGCTGACGAGCAGCGAACAGCCGAGGATCATCTGCACGGCGAGCAGCGACCCGGAACGCAGCGCCGCGGCGTGCAGGGCGAAGCCGCCGGTTTCCAATGCCGCGCCGAGCAACCACGACGGCTGCCGGGCGAGCAGAGCGAGCATCCTGGGCCGACCGGCGACCGCAGTCGGCATGCGCGCGGCCTGCCGGTGTTCGACCGCGACCCCCGCTCCGTACAGCACGGCGGACAACGCGGCGAGCAGTAACGTCGTCATACCCAGAACGCTATTGACCGGCTGGTTTGATCACGATGGGCCCAGCAGGCGTCTTGATGGTGGAGCTGACTCCACCATCAAGACACGTACATGACTTAGAACCCTGCGAAGATCGAGGTGAACTGGAACTGCGACTGCGCGATGCCGCTGCAGGTCGGGGACACCCCGCCGCTCGGGCAGCCGCCGTTGTCCCGGCCCTCGGACCAGAACGCGAGCCGCCCGATGTTCTCGCTCTCGGCCCAGGAGACCAGCTCCTGTGCGTCGGCGATGGTGAACACGGGGCCGGTGTCGTTGTCGCCGATCATCGGGGTCACCCCGAGCATCGCATAGAGCTGAGCCGTCGAGTCGTTCGGCCAGATCGCGGCCATCTGCGCCTCGGTGGACTCGGCGGCCTCGATCACCGACTGGCCCCAGTCGCCGTTCGGGGCGAAGTCCATGGTCATCGGGTTGACGATGCCGACCTTCACGCCCTCGGAGACCGCGTTCTGCAGCACCTGGACCCCGAGCGCCGGGGTCAGGCCGTAGGTCGCGGCCTGCACTTCGAGCGTGTAGGAGACGACCAGGCCGGGATTGGCCGCCTGGACCTGCGCGATGGCCTGATTGACCTCGGAGGTGTCGGTGGCCGCCTCGATGTCGAAGTCGATGTGGCTGACCTGCAGGGTGCTGATGACCTGCTGGTAGGCCGCCTCGAGCTGCGACTCGCCGAAGCAGGTCGTCTCCAGGTAGGGGCCTTCCTCGCCGCCGAAGGACACCGCGACGTCACCGCCGAGCGCGCGCAGGGCGTTGATCTCGCCGACGATCCGCGAGTCGGTCAGCGGGATCGTCCCGCCCCATTCGGGCACGCAGCCGGCGCTGCTGCCGAGCACGAACGCGAGGGTGAAGGTCTTCTGCCCGGTGGCCTGCTCGATCTGGGCGAGCGTCGGGGTGGACTGGGTGATGTCGATGTACGGGGCGACCTTCCAGTTCAGCCCGCTGGGCGGCGGTGAGGTTACGGTGCCGGTCCCGGTCGGGGTCGGCGAGGCGGTGGTGCCGGTCGGGGTTGGGCTGCTGCTCGTGGTCGGGGTGGTGGTCGGACTCGTAGTCGCCGTGGGCGAGGAGCCAGCCGGACCGGAGAGCACGAGGTCGTCGGCGTAATACACGGGCTGGGCGTACCAGCCGTGGACGTAGACCTGAACAGAGGTCTGCGAGGCGCTGGTCGTGAACGTCGTCGTCAACTGCTGCCAACTGGTGGCCGACGGAGTCCACGTGTCGGTGCCTCCGGTCACGCCGAGGTAGACGTAGGAGCCCTCGACGTAGCCGGACAGGGTGTAGGAGGTGTCCGGTTGGACGGCGACGGTCTGCGTGCACTGCGCGTCGTCCGAGGAGGTCGGCGTCGCGGCGAGCGCGTGGGAGCCGGAGTGGACCGGGCTCGAGACGACGGACGCGGTGCCCGCGTCGCAGCTCCAGCCGGACAGCGAGCCGGTCTCGAAGCCGGGATTGGACAGCAGGTTGCTCGAGGCGGCGATGGCCGGCGCCGCGGAGAAGACCACGGCGGCCAGGCCTGAGCCGGCCAGGGCGAGCGCGCCGGCTACGGCGAACAGCCGTTGACGCAGTGGACTGAGCGTGTTCAGGGACATGGGGCGCCCTCCGGGCAGCACGAAGCTGAGTGGCGTGTGGGTGTTGCGGTGGGCGTGCTGTCCGCGGCAGGCGACGTCATCACGCACATTGGACTAGACCTGTTGGACTGTCAAGACGTCCGCGCCGCACTTCTCGCTGATCGGGGAGGGGACGAGGATCTCAGCGCAGGTGCTCCAGCGGCAGCGGTCCGCGGTTGAGCACCGTGCGCAGCGCGAAGGTGCTGCGCGCCGAGGTGACCGGCTCGAGCGCCAGGATCTGGTCGAGCAGCACCTGCTCGTAGACGGCCAGGCTGGGCACCACCGCCTCCACCAGGAAGTCGGCGTCGCCCGAGATCAGATGGCAGGCGATGACCGACGGGATCGCGATCAGGCCCTCCTCGATCTGCCGCGAGGTCTGCCGCGAATGGTGCGAGACGCTCAGTTCGATGAACACGGTGAGCCCGAGGCCGAGGCGTTCGCGGTCGAGTTCCGCGCGGTATCCGGCGATCACGCCCTGGGCCTCGAGCGCCTTGGTGCGGCGCAGACACGACGAGGGCGAGAGGGACACCTCCTCGGCCAGGTCCACGTTCGCCATGCGCCCGTCGCTCTGCAGACGCGAGAGGATGGCGAGATCGGTCGCGTCGCAATCTACTTCCGGCACAGAATTCTCCTTAGAACCACTTTATCGATCCTCCATTGCACCAGAGGCTTGTTGAGTGGCGCAATTTGCCATCGCGTTCGGGGCATTTCAGAGGACGATCGAGTCATGGCCCCCTCGACCTCCTCCGCCCTCTCGGTCCCCCGCGGCGTCGCCTTGTACATCGGCGCGCTGCTCGGTCCCGGGCTGCTCATGCTGCCCGGTCTGGCAGCCGGAATGGCCGGTCCCGCCTCGGTTCTGGCATGGGTCGGGCTGCTCGCGATATCAGCCCTCTTCGCCGTCGTCTTCACCGCGCTCGGCACCCGGATGCCCGGCGGCGGAGGCGTCATCGCGTACGCCGCGGCCGGTCTGGGGCCGCGCGTGGGCCGCGCGGTGGGCCGGTGCTTCCTGACGGGCGTCGTGCTCGGCGCTCCGGTCGTGTGCATGATCGGCGCCGGCTACGTCACCTCGCTGATCGGCGGCGGACGCGTCATGACCGCGCTGGTGGCGGCGCTGCTGCTCGCGTGCGTGCTGGGCCTGACGCTGGCCGGCGCGCGCACCGGCACGACGGTGCAGATGATCCTGGTCGGGCTGCTGCTGGCGGTGATCGTCGTCGCGGTCGCGGGATCCGCACACGCCTCGCGGGTGGCGAACTGGACCCCGTTCGCGCCGCACGGCTGGTCGGCCGTCGGCAGCGCGGCCTCGGTGCTGATGCTCTCGTTCGTCGGCTGGGAGGCCGTCGCCCCGCTCACCCCCCGGCTGGCGAACCCGCGGCGCTCGCTGCCGCGCATCACGGCCGCGGCCTTCGCGGTGACGGCGGCCGTCTACCTCGCCCTCGCGACGACGCTCGTCGCCGTCGGCGCGGCGGGCCCGTGGATCGCCGCGGGCGCGGCCGTGCTGCTGACGTTCGCCACGATCAACGCGTACCTGACCGGGGGAACGACCCTCGCCGCCCATCTGCGCGGAAAGACCGAGGACCGTGTCCCGCTCTTCTTCGCCGCCACCGCCGCGGCGGGCGTGGTCGAACTGAGCCTCGAGGCCTTCGGCGTCCTCGACACCGCGCGCATGGTCACGCTGCCCACCTCGCTGTTCCTCATGGTCTACGTCGGCTCGATGGCGTCCGCGGCCCGCCTGCTGCGCGGCGTACTACGCGGCGTGGCGGCGTCGGCGTGCGCGGCATCCGTGATCGTCCTGGCATTCAGCGGCCCAGCCGCGCTGCTCGCCGTGGCAGTCATCGCCCTCGCACTGATCACTCCGCTGCCCGCCGGGAACCGGCACTCTCGCAGTCCCTCGACGTCGGCGGTCGCGGCTGTCGGAGGCGGCGGTTAGAGTCCGAGTTGTGGGATTCAGCGGCTGGCCCGAGCGCGCCTTCGGCTTCTATGAGGGCCTCGAGGCGGACAACTCGAAGACATACTGGACCGCGCACCGCGCCGTCTACGACAACGACGTGCTCGCGCCCATGGAGGCGCTGCTGACCGAGCTCGCCGGGGAGTTCGGCGACGGCAAGGTCTTCCGGCCGTACCGCGACGTACGGTTCAGCGCGGACAAGTCCCCGTACAAGACCGCGATCGGTGCGACGCTCTCAGACGGCGGGTACGTGCACCTGTCGGCCGACGGACTCGCCGTGGCGCTCGGCTACCACCTGATGGCGCCCGACCAGTTGGCCCGGTACCGGCACGCGGTGGCCGAGGACGTCACCGGCGAGCAACTGCGGCACGTGATCGCGGAGGTTGAGGGCCAGGGCATCGACGTAGTCGGCGAGGAACCGCTCAAGACCGCGCCGCGCGGCTACTCGAAGGACCACCCGCGCGCCGACCTGCTGCGCAACAAGGGCCTGATCGCGTGGCAGGAGTGGCCCGTCGATCCGTGGATCCACACGGCGAAGGCCAAGGCCCGCATCGTGAAGCATCTCAGGACTGCGCGACCCCTCCAGGACTGGCTCGACGACCGGGTGGGACCATCCGATCGCAGCTGAGCCGTATCCTCAGCGCGCTGCTCGGCCCCATGCGGCCGAGGCCGAGGAGGCTGAGCAGCGCGACTGACGGATCATCACGAGGCGTGGTGGCCACTCACGCCTTGGGGGTGCCCGGCGCGCTGGGCATCGTGGGAAGTGAGGGCGCACTCGGCAGCGTCGGCAGGCTCGGCTGACTGGGGAGCGAGGGCAGCGACGGCACGGACGGCAGCGGAAGCGGCAGCTTGGGCACGGTCGGCAGCGACGTCGGGACGGGCGGCAGCGGCACCGGGAGCTTCGGCGTGGTCGGGAGCGAGGTCGGCAATCCCGTCGGTACGCCCACCGGCGCGGTCGGCACCGGCAGCTTGGGCGTACCCGGGAGTACCGGCGTGGGCAGGCCGGCCGTGCCCACCGGCAGGCTCGGCGGCGGGCTCGGCAGACCCGGGGTCGGGATGGTCGGCTTCGTCGGCAGACCGGGGATCGTCGGCACCGTCACGGCGGGCAGGCACTTGGCCGTGACCAGGTTCTTCACATCGGCCACGACGCCGCTGACCGAGCTCAGCGCACCGGGGACGTTCGGCGGCAGCGCGGACAGGTCGGCTCCCAGTTCGAACGCGTCGGACAGCAGCTTGGCCACGTCCGGCGCGCAGGCCGCGGGCAGGGTCGCCGGCGCCCCGGGGGCGGCCGGCAGGCAGCCGGCTTTCTGCAGGGCGAGGACATCGTTCAGCATCTGCGTGACGGGTCCGGTCAGCGCCGCGGTCTTCGGCGGCATGGCGGTCAGGTCGGTGCCGATGCTCGTGATCTGCGTAGCCAGCTGCGACGCGAGCGTCGAACACGCCGACGTCGCCGGCCCGGTGCCCGAGACACCGGCGGAGTGCCGCGGCATGAACGCGCGCGGCTGATCGTTCGTCATCGTCGCAGCCACGGCCGGCGCCACAACTCCGGCGGTGAAGGCCACGGACAGGGCGGCGGCGCCCACGGCACGGGTAATCGTCACTTCCAACAGCTCCTCGACTCGTTTGTCCCCTGCAGGGCAGGGCGCGCCCGACCACTCCGGGCATGTAGTCAAGAAGCTAATAAAATGAATCGATGAATCAGGTATGTCTCGGCTGACGCGCCGACATATCACCCGGATGCCGGGCGATCGGGGAGGGCGCGCACGAATTCCGCGACGATCCGGGCGGGGGACGTCGCCGCCAGCGTCCGAGTCCTGAGCCAGATGCTGGAACTGTTCAAGGACGTCGACATCGCGGGTGCCGAGCCGCCGCGCTAGCCTTCGGCCACCTCATCATCACTGTGAACGTACATGCTCGATCTCTGCGCGGCCCTTCGCGATGACCTCGCTGAAGCTCGCGCAGGGTCCGTGCAGGCTTCCATACTTGACAGCGAGAAGGTACGCCTCGTACTCACCTTCAGCCGCGACGCTAGTCGCCTCTTCGGCGGTTCCGCCATCTTTGATCAGGGCGAAGTACCGCACAGTGGGTTCGTCGCTCTCATGCACGGGTGAAGTCTACTTTTCCGCAAGCCGCCGAGAGGCGGCACCACATGCACACCACTACACCGCCTGGGCACGAACCCGACTCACGAAGCCTATTTCTGCCGAGTGAGGAGAGCCGCGGACTCAAGCAGCATCCATGCGCCGGCTTGGACGGATAGGTCGCGCTCGGGGGTTTTCGGGCGCGGGGCGTCGGCGGCCTTGGACCACTCGGGGCCGAAGAGGGGGCCTCCGGGGGCTGAGGCGCGGTTGCGCCAGGCTGCGTGGGCCGAGGCTAGGACTAGCTTTGCGGCCAGGTGGGCGGCGGGTTCGAAGGTGGGGCCGAAGTCTGGGAGGGTGAGCGCCGCGCGGGTCAGATAGCGGGCGAGGATGCCGGCGAAGAGTCCGCCGTCGCCGCCGCCTTGGCCGCGCAGGACTAGGCCGGTGGAGGACGGCTCCTCGCCACCACGCGGCGGCGCCGGGGTGACCGTCAGGTGAGTGGCTACGGAGGTCACGGTGCGGGCTGCTCGTTCGGCCCATTCGTCCGACTGGCGGTCGTTGCCCCAGGTCGCCAGCTCCAGGCAGGCGCCTAGGTATACGCCTTGGCAGTACGTGTACCTGGCCGTATCGATCTCGCGGATGCCTCCGTCGCCGCCCACGTGCAGGCCGTCCCAGACCGCGCCCGTGTCCGGGTCGACGAGGTTCGCCTCGATCCAGTGGGCCGTGTCGTAGGCGCGCGGGTCTTTGAGCCGGGCGAAGAGGATCGCGGCGGGACCGTTGGTCGGGACGTTCTTGAAGTCTTCGTCGTACTTGTCCCTGAGCCGCCACCAGATCCCGCCCCCGGCGTCCTCGGTCCAGCCGTCCTGCAACGCGCTCGCGAGTTGCTGTACCGCGCCGGGCCTGCGTACGCCGACGTACTGCTCGGCGCGCTGGAGGGCCAGGGCCAGCCAGGCCATGTCGTCGTAGTAGTCGTTGAGCCAGTCCTTGCCGTTGCGGGTGCGGACGCCGTTGACGAAGCGCGCGATGCGTGCGCGGCGGCCGGGGTCGGGGCTGCGGAGGTACGCGTCGACTAGGCAGTCGAGGACGTGGGCCTGCCACCAGTAGTTCCACGGGCCGAAGACGCGCTGCGCGGGCGAGGCGGGCCAGCCCGAGACGCCGAGCGCCGTTCCGGGCAGCGCCCAGAGCCTGCGCAGGTAGCGCGCGCGAACGGCTCGTTCGGCCAGTTCGGCGCGCGCGGCCCACTTGGCCGCCCGTTCCGGGGTCCCGGCCTCGCCGCGACCGTCGCCGCCGGGATCAGCTCCGCTGCTCACCCTTCCATCATGGCAGCACCCGTCGCGAGCGGACCGAACCAATCGAAAAGGACCCAATCAAACATTTATTGACACCTCCATCGGCCGGTAGTTCACTGCACCGCGGAGGGAAATCAGTATTCACCCACACCGACGAAGGGTCTTCCGACAGTGTCGTCGCACCCGCACTCCCCCGCCAGCCGACCCAGCCGCCCGCCGACCCGACGCCGCCTCGTCGGCCTCGTTGCCGCGCTGACCACGGCCGCCGCCGCACTCACCGGCGTCGGCACCGCCACGATCGCCGCCGCGCCGCCCGCCGCGGCCGAGGCCAACGGCGTCAGCTCCGCGCCCGCGATGGGCTGGAGCAGTTGGAGCTATATCCGACACGATCCGACAGCAGCCAACATCGAGGCGCAGGCCAAGGCGATGGTCTCCAGCGGGCTGAGCTCCGCGGGCTACCTCTACGTCAACGTCGACGACTTCTGGTACGACTGCCCCGGCAGCCAGGGCCCGGACGTCGACGGCTACGGCCGCTGGGTGACGAACGCGAGCACCTTCCCGCCGAGTTCGAGCGGGGAGAACGGGATCGCGGTCGTCGCCGACTACGTGCACTCGCTGGGCCTGAAGTTCGGGCTCTACATGACGCCCGGCATCTCGGACCAGGCGGTGTCGCAGAATACGCCGATCGAGGGAACGTCCTACACGGCCGGCGAGATCGCGAACGGCGACAGCGAGAACAACTACAACTGCGGCGGCATGCAGGGCATCAACTACAGCGCGGCCGGCGCGCAGGCCTTCATCAACTCCTGGGCCGATGAGTTCTCCTCCTGGGGCGTGGACTACCTGAAGCTCGACGGGGTCGGCGACTCGGACATCGGCGACGTCCAGGCCTGGTCGGCGGCGCTGGAGCAGTCCGGCCGCCCGATCCACCTCGAGCTGTCCAACAGCCTGGACATCGCCAACGCCGCGACCTGGGCGCAGTACTCGAACGGCTGGCGCACCGGCGGCGACATCGAGTGCTACTGCGGCACCAATGCGGCGGGCAACCCGCAGCCGCTGACGACGTGGGGCGGCATCCAGGGCCGCTTCGCCCAGATCGCCCAGTGGCAGCCGTACGGCGGGCCGGGCGCGTTCAACGACTACGACTCGATCGAGTTCGGCGACGGCCCGACGACCGACGGCCTGAGCACGGTCGAAGGCCAGTCGCAGTACGGGCTGTGGGCGATGGCGGCCTCACCGCTGCTGCTCGGCGTGGACCTGACGCAGCTCAACTCCACCGAGCTCGCCGACCTGAAGAACTCGAACATCGTCGCGGTGGACCAGGACGGGATCGACGCCCGACGCATCGTCAGCAACGTCAACCAGCAGGCCTACGCGAAGACCGAGCAGAACGGCGACGTCGTCCTCGGGCTGTTCAACTACAACGGCAGCGGCAGCCAGACGGTGACGGTCTCGCTCGCGGCGGCCGGGATCACCGGGAGCGCGGCGGCGACGAACCTGTGGACCGGCGCGTCGGCGGGCACGCTCAGTGGCACCTACAGCGTCACGCTGGCGGCCGGGGCCTCGCAGATCCTCCGCCTGGCGCCGATCTCCGGCACCCAGGGCTCGACGACGTACGAGGCGGCCTCGTCGGGTAACACGCTCGCGGGCGGCGCGGCGACGGCGAGCTGCAACTCGTGTCTCGGCGGCGAGAAGGTCGGCTTCGTCGGCGAGGGCGGAACGCTCACCTTCAACAACGTCAACGTGCCCAGCACCGGCAACTATGCGGTGCAGCTCGACTACCTTGACGGGACCTCGGGCACGACCGGCCGTTCGAGCACGATCACGGTCAACGGCACGTCCGTAGAGACCCTGACCGACACCCCGACCGGCAGCTTCCAGAATCCGGGCTCGACGACCGTCTCGCTGCCGCTGAACGCCGGCTCGAACACGATCGAGTTCTCGAACTCGTCGGCGTACGCGCCGGACTTCGAGGCGATCACCGTGCCGACGAGCGCGATCAGCGCCACGACCACGTACCTCGGGGCTTCCTCCACCAACACCCTCGCGGGCGGCGCGGTCGTGCAGAGCTGTAGCGCGTGCGCCGGCGGCGAGAAGGTCGGCTACGTCGGCAACGGCAGTGGCACGCTCACCTACAACGACGTGGACGTAAGCGCGGCGGGCGTCTACCCGGTGCAGGTCGTGTACTGCGACGGGACGAGCGGCGACACCGGCCGGTCCGCGACCTTCACGGTGAACGGCACGGTGGTGCAGACGAACGTCTTCACCCCGACCGGCGGTTTCTCGACGCCGGGCACGGTGACCGACTACTTCCCGTTGAAGGCCGGTGAGAACACGATCGAGATCTCGAACGGCTCGGCCTACGCGCCGGACTTCAGCTCGATCATCGTCACCCAGTAATCCTGCGTCACTAATCCTGCGTCACCGGGCCGGCTTCGCCAGCGACTTGAGCAGTTCGAGGGCCTCGCCAAGCTGCACGTTCTGCGCCGCGTGCTGCTTGGCGAGCTCGGCGAAGTCGGTCTGCAGCGTGGTCAGGATCTCCTGGGACTGGCAGTCCGTGTCGTAGTCGTGCTGCGCGAGCTCGCTGGATATCTGGTCCGAGCGCTTGGCCGCGATGAGCAGGATCGCGCCCTGCATCGCGGCGAGGCAGGACAGCACGAGGTTGAGCAGGATGAAAGGGTACGGGTCGAAGCCGCGGTTGCGGTTGTAACCCATCCATACCGCCAGAAAGAGGAGAGCGCCGAAAACGAAGGCCCACGAGCCCATACTGTTGCGCATTCTGTCGGCCGCGCGCTCGCCGAGGGTCAACTCTTCGCCGCTGCGTACGCCCGGATGCCGGTGCCAAGCCATCACTGTCGCCCCACTCTCGTCCCGTATCGGTGAATTCGCAGGCGAGCATAGCGGGGTCGAGTAAACAGCTCATCAGAGGAGAACGGGTGACGCTCGGACGTCCGGCGCGTGAGTTGATCACCTTTGGGTACAGATTGTCAGGATATCTGACAGAGCGTCACTGGCACGGCGCGCACACAGTCGAGGACGACCCATGCTGAAGAACCGAGCACTGTCCACGGTGCTGCTCGCCGCGCTGGCGAGCGCGGCGGGAGCCGGCACGGCCCACGCCGCCCCCGCCCCGGCGGGCCCCCGGCCCCCGCGCGTACCGGCCCCGTCCAGGACGGCGAGCGTGCCGGCCCGGGGACTCGGCCAGCTGAGCGACCTGCTCAGGCAGCAGTCCAAGCCGCAGAAGACCGGCAAGGGCGCCACGGCGGGGAACGCGCGGAGCACCAACTGGGCCGGGTATGCGGTGACCGGCGGCAGGTACACCTCAGTCTCGTCGAACTGGGTCGAGCCCTATGTCAGCTGCACCTCGACCGGGATCGCCGGATTCTGGATCGGCCTGGACGGCTGGGGCAGCACGACGGTCGAGCAGGACGGGACCGGCGTGGACTGCTCGAACGGTACCCCGCAGCAGTTCGCGTGGTGGGAGACCTACCCGGCGAACAGCATCCAGGTCTACGACGCGCCGGTGCAGGCGGGCGACCAGATGTCCTCCTCGGTGGATTACCAGGGCGGCGGGCAGTACGTCATGGTGCTGACGGACTGGACCGAGGACTGGAGAGAGCGCAACGTGGTCTCGGCGCCGACCGCGAAGAACGCCAGCGCCGAGATCGTGGCCGAGGCGGTGACCACCGGCGCGAGCATCACCGCGCTGCCGGACTTCAGCGCCATCGGCTTCACCGGCTCGACGATCAACAGCGGCTCGCTGCAGTCCGCCTCCGCGCAGCCGATTGATATGACTGATATGTCTGACAACCTGATCGCCACGACGTCCACGGCGGACGCGAGCGGCGACTTCATCGTGAACTACGTCGGCAACGCGACGACGCCCGGGACGTCGGTCACGAGCAGCAGTTCGAGCGGGCAGGCGGGCAGGCGCGAGTCGGTGCTCTCGCGCCTCGAGACCCGGATCAACACGCTCGTCGCGCGCCTCTAAAAAACTCCAACGCACCTTTCTATACCGAGGACTCGGGGACCGGTCCGCACTTCGTTGCCGCATCATGGGACTCGCCCGGCCCGCGGAGGGGGCGGGCCGGGATGGTTCTTCTCCCCGATCGGGCTTGAGGTGAGACAAACGATGTCGGGCGTGGGCACGAGCGAGAACGCGGGTGCACGGTGTAGGCGGCGGTCCGGCGCAGTGGGCGCGGCGGGCTGCCTGGTGGCGGCGACGGCCTTGCTGCTCGCGGGCTGTTCGAGCAGTGGCGGCAGCGGTGGCAACGGCGGCGGGTCGGGATCGGGCACGCCCTCGACCTTCGCCGCCGCGCTGGCCGAGATACCGAGCACCGGTTGGGACGGGTCGTACTTCGAATTCGGCGACATCTCCCAGGTGAACGAGCTGAACAAGGCGGCGGGCGGTTCCGCGCTCTTCGCGTACACGACGGTCGGCGCGTCCCAGCTCGACGAATCCGGACAGGCCATGGACGGCTCCCTCGGCTTCGACCTGCTCAGCGTGTCGGCGGCCGTGACGGTCGGTCAGCTGCCGCACTCCGCCATGGTGCTCTACGGGTCCTTCAACGCTTCGACGGTCGGGACGAAGCTGGCGGCGTTGGGCTTCAAGAACCACGGCAGCGCGGACGGCGGCACGCTCTGGGCGATCGGCGACAACGATCAGCCCAGCGAGCAGAACCCGACCGGCGACCCTTCCCTGAACGTCCTCGACGTCTCCAGTGACCGGATCGTGCTCGGCGGCTCCACGGCGGAGGTCGAGGCGATTGCCGCGCCCGCCACGAAGTCTCTGGCCACAAGCGCGAAGCTCGCCGCACTCGCGAACTGCCTCGGTTCGGCGAAAGCAGGCCTGATCGGTCCGGCGTATGCGGCCGACGCGCAGGATTCGACGTACGTCGGAGTCGGGCTCGTCGATAGCTCGGGGGCGGCCGCGAGCGAGGAGTTGTGCGTCACGGCGTCGAGCACGTCCGCCGCGTCGGCCATCGAGGCCAACTGGACGCGGCGGATTGAACACGGCACCGTGGTTTCCCTGAACGAACCGTGGTCCAAGCTGCTGACGAACCCTCAGGCCACGGTGACGAGCTCAAGTCCCATCGTCGTCCGGCTCTCGGCGCAGCCGGCGTCTGGCGCGAAGGTCGGCGCGCTGATCGACGACTACGAGAGCCCCTACGTGGACTTCTCCAATCTGATCAATCAGTAATCAACGGGTTCGCTACGCTGGCGCCGTGCTCAAATCATTGACACGCCTGGGAACCGCGGCCGCGCGGCTGCCGGTGGTGCTGGTGGACGGGCTGCTCGCGCTGGCCCTGCTCGCCGCCACCACCTCGGCCGGGCACTCCTGGACGGTCCCGAACCGGCACGAGTTCGACCTGCGCGGCATCGTGCTCAGCGCCGCCGTGCTGCTGCCGCTCACCTTCCGGCGGCGGCGTCCGCTGACGGTGCTCGGCGCGAGCAGCGCGACGTACGCGCTGTATCTGGCCTTCGGCTACGCCACGACGCTCGACTTCTACGGCCCGCTGCTCGCCTTCGCGACAGTCTCGATGTTCTCCCGCACGCGGGTCACGGCGTACACCTGCGTGCTGGTCGCGGGCCTGATGTTCGTCGGCGGGCTGACCACGCCGGGCTCGCCGGTGATCGGTTCGCTCTTCCAGGCCCTGCTGGCGCCCGGCCTGGCCTGGGCGCTCGGCGCGAGCATCAGGGGCCTGTCGCTGCGCAACCAGCGGCTGGCCGAGCTGACCACGCAGCTGGAGGGGGCGCAGGCGCAGATCGCGCAGCGGGCGGTGATCGAGGAGCGGGTGCGGATCGCGCGCGAGCTGCATGATGCGGCCGCGCACCACATCTCGGTGATCGGCGTGCAGGCCGAGCTCGCCTGGTACGTGTTCGACTCGGATCCGCGGCAGGCCCGCGAATCGCTCGGGCTGATCGCGGAGGCCAGCCGCGAGGCGGTCGCCGAGATGCGCAACCTGTTGACGGTGCTGCGGCCCGCCTCCGCCGATCGTGACGATATGGAGCACGAATACGCTCCAGCGCTCGGCCTGGACCGGCTGCCGGATCTGGTCGAGCGGGTGCGCACCACCGGAGTAGCCGTCGAGGTGGGGATCGAGGGCGGGACGCGGGCGCTGAGCCCGGGCGCCGACGCGTGCGCGTACCGGATCGTGCAGGAGGCGCTGACGAACGTGACCAAGCACGCGCCGGGTGCCGACGCGCGCGTCCGCCTCGCCTACCAGCCCGACGGCCTGCGGATATCCGTGGTCAACGGCGCGCCGCCGAGACCCGGCGGGCCGCTGTTCGGCGATCCGTTCGGCGCGCTGCCCGAGCAGATCCGGCGTGGCGGCGCGGGCCTCGGCCTGATCGGGATGCGCGAACGAGCGGCCATCTGCGGCGGCGAGCTGGAGACCGGGCCGAGGCGCGGCGGGGGCTACGCGGTCATCCTGAGGTTGCCATTCACTCCCGAGGTGGACGCTCCGTCGGCGGCTCACCTATCATCAGGGCCGTGACGCTCGTACTCGTCGTGGACGACCAGGACCTCGTGCGGGCGGGACTCGCCGCGCTGCTGCGCGCGGCGCCGAACGGCTACACGGTGCTTGAGGCGCGCGACGGGATCGAGGCGGTGCGGGCGAGCGTCGAGCGTTCGCCCGAGGTGATCCTGATGGACCTGCGGATGCCCGGGATGGACGGGATCACCGCGATCCGCGAGATCCTCGCCGAGGCCGCGCGGGCCGGGCATAGGCCGCCGCGGATCCTCGTGCTCACCACCTTCGACCTCGACGAGCACGTGCACAGCGCGCTGCGGGCCGGGGCCAGCGGCTTCCTGGTGAAGAACACCCCGGCCGCACGTCTGTTCGCCGCGGTGGACGCGGTCGCCGCCGGGGACCTGGCCTTCACCCCGGAGATCACCCGGCGGCTGGTCGAAGCCTTCCACCAGACGCAGGAGCATCAGGCCACGGACGGCGGATTGGGCCCCGAGGTCCGCCCGGCCGCCGCCTCCCCCGCGCCCCCGCGCCGCCCCTCGGACGAGCTGACCACCCGCGAGCTCGACGTGCTGCGGATGGTCGGCACCGGAATGTCGAACACTGATATCGCCGCCGAGCTGATGCTGGCCGAGGCCACCGTCAAGACGCACATCTACCGCGTGATGGCGAAGCTGGACCTGGCCAGCCGCGCCCAGGCCGTCGTGTACGCGTACGAGACGGGCCTGATCAAGCCGGGCGAGCGGGCCGCTTAGCCCTTCGAGACCTCGTCGCCCCACCCCGTACGCACCTGGGTGAGCCGGAAGCTGTTGCCGAAGGGGTCGCGGAAGCCGGCGTCGATGCCGTACGGCTGCTCCTCCGGCTTCGTCTGGAACTCGACGCCGCGCGCACTGAGCTCCTCGTAGGAGGCGCGGCAGTCGTCCGTGGTCAGGAAGACCGTGGCGCCGATGCCCTTGGACAGCAGGGTCCTGAGCTGGTCGCCGGACTCGCGGTCGACGATCGGCTCGCCGGGGATCGCCATCAGCACGATGCCGAGGTCCGGCTGACCGGCCGGGCCGACCACCAGCCAACGGAAGTCGCCCATCTCCGGCATGGTCACATCGGCGCGGACCTGCATGCCGAGCTTGTCGACGTAGAAGTCCAGTGCCTCGTCCTGATCGGTGACGAGCACCTGGTAGTTCGCGAGCGTGTACGGCATCGTGGCCTCCATTGGTCATCCGTTGAGCGTTCCCGCGCTGACGACTCCACGCTAGTTCGCGGGCGACGCCGGGTCTTCTCGAAACGTCCGGTGCTTGGGGCGGCCGTAGACACGCTGGACGCACCACGGGATGAGCGCCAACTGCGAGGCGGGCGGGCACGCGGCGCGGTACTCGGTCGGGGTGCGGCCGTGCATCCGGACGAAGCTGGTCGTGAAGGAGCCGACGCTGTCCAGCCCGACCGCGACGCAGATGTCCGCCACCGAGTAGTCCGTCGTCCGCAGCAGGGCCGCGGCGCGCTCGAGCCTGCGCGTGAGCAGATAAGCGTGCGGGGACTCGCCGAAGGCGCGCCGGAACTCCTGGCTGAAGTACGCGCGCGAGTACCCGGCCGCGCTGGCCAGGTCGGCGACCGTCAGCGGCTCGGCGTAACGCGCGTCGGCGAGGTCTTTGGCGCGCAGCAGGTGGCGGCCGACGGACGGGTCAGCCGGGGCGGTAGCCATAATCCGATGCTAAGCGCCGGGTCTGACAATGGCCGCGCGGCCGGTCAGATCGCCTTTCCCGGGTTGAGGATCCCCAGCGGATCGAGCGCGTTCTTGATCGCCAGCTGCGCGGCCAGGGTCTGCTCGCCGAGCTCCTCCCCCAGCCAGTGCCGCTTGAGCGTGCCGACGCCGTGCTCGCCGGTGAGCGTGCCGCCGAAGTCGAGCGCCGCGCGGAACACCTCCTCGGCCGCGTCCCACACGGCGCGCGGGATCTCGGGCAGGCCGCGGTCGAAGACGAAGACCGGGTGCAGGTTGCCGTCCCCGGCGTGCGCGACGGTCGGCACCCACAGGTCGTAGGCCGCCGCGATCCGCTCGACGGCCGCGAACATCTCCGGCAGCTTCGAACGCGGCACGCACACGTCCTCGATCAGGCACGCGCCCTTCCGCTCGATCGCGGTGAAGGCCATCCGGCGCACGTCGAGCAGCTGCGCGGACTCCGCCTCGTCGTCCGAGACCGCGACCACCGAGGCGCGGTTCGCCGAACAGCACTCGGCCATGATCCGCGCCGCGTCGGCCGCGTCCGGGCCGTCGGCCTGGCACAGCAGCATCGCGTTGGTCTTCGCGTCCAAGCCGATGTGCCGCCACTCGTCGAGCGCCTCGAGCGTGGCCCGGTCCATCAGCTCCAGCAGGCTCGGGCCGACGTTCGCGCGCACGATCGACCAGACCGCCTCGGCCGCGTCGAGCACGCCGGCGAACTCGGCCGCGACGGTGACCGGCGGGTGCTTCGGGGCCGGGCGCAGCCGCAGCGTGGCCGAGGTGATGATGCCGAGCGTGCCCTCCGAACCGACGAGCAGGCCGGTCAGGTCGTAGCCGGTCACGCCCTTGACCGTGCGACGGCCGGTCCGGATCAGCGAGCCGTCAGCGAGCACCGCCTCCAGCCCGAGCACCGAGTCGCGGGTGACGCCGTACTTCACGCAGCGCAGCCCGCCCGCGTTGGTCGCCAGGTTGCCGCCGATGGTGCAGGTCTCGTAGGAGCTCGGGTCCGGCGCGTACATCAGGCCATGGGCACGCGCGGCCCGGTCCAGGTCCGCGTTGATGACGCCGGGCTCGACGATCGCGATCTCGTCCTGCGGATTGAGCTCCCTGATGGCGGTCATCCGGGCCAGCGAGACGACCAGGCAGCCGTCCGTGGTGGCCGTGCCGCCGACGATGCCGGTCCCGGCGCCGCGCGGGATGACCGGCACGCGGTGCTCGGCGGCCCAGCGCACGGCCGCCTGCACGTCGGCGGCGGACTCGGCGAGCACGACGGCGCAGGGCCGACCCGGCGTCACATAGGAGTGCTCGTCGTGACAGTAGTCGTGCACACGCTCCGGCTCCGTGACGGTCCGCCCGCCCCCGACCGCGTCGACCAACCCTCGGAGCTCTCCCGTGCCGAGCGTCATCCGCCCGCCTCCAGTTCTCATCATCGCGAACTGCTGCTTTACCAGCTTAAGGCGTGGCGGAAGAGGCGTCCCGTGCCGGTACCGCCGTCAGTGGTCGGCGACACCGGCACTCCCCTGTTGGGACTGACCCGAGCACGGCCCCCGTGGCGAGTGCGGGTGGGCTGGTACCGATGCTGGTGCACCGGACCCGATCGGAGCAACGGATTTGCGTGCGCGTGAGACAGCGCGGACCGTACCACCAAGCTGAGCTGTGCTTTTACCGCCGCCCTCAGGATTTGTGAGACAGCGTGGGATCGGGTCCGCGGCGAGGCCGTTTCCACGGATATAGCCGGGGCATTCCTTAATGTCGCGTTCTTTTCCGACCGGTGTCGAAACGAGGTGCCCACGATGGCCACGCTCAGCAGGCAGGGGACGTTCGAAGGAGGGATCAGGAGCCTGGTGCCCGCGCGCATCGACCGGCTCTCCTGGTCCCGCTTCCACACGATGATGGTGGTCGCCCTGGGCGTGGCCTGGGTGCTCGACGGGCTCGAGGTCAGCATCGCGAGCAACGTCAGCCCTTATCTGACCGAGCCGAGCTCGCTGGGCATGGGCGCGGGCTCGGTGGCCTTCTCCGTCGGCACGGTCTACCTGCTCGGCGAGGTCTTCGGCGCGCTGCTGTTCGGCAACCTCTCGGACCGCTGGGGCCGGCGCAACCTGTTCATGATCACCCTCGGCGTCTACCTGGTCGGCGGCGGGCTGAGCGCGCTGACCTTCGGCAAGGGCCAGGGCTGGGTCCTCTACCTGGACGCGACGCGGTTCATCGCGGGCGCGGGCATCGGCGGCGAGTACGCGGCGATCAACTCGGCGATCGACGAGCTGATCCCGGCGCGCTTCCGCGGCCGGGTGGACATCGCGGTCAACGGGACGTACTGGGCCGGCGCGTTCCTGGCCTCGGTGCTGACGCTCACCGTGATCAAGCATCTCAACGTCAGCTACTCGTGGCGGATCGGCTTCCTGTTCGGCCCGGTGCTGGGCCTGGTGATCATCTTCGTGCGGCGGAACCTGCCGGAGAGCCCGCGCTGGCTGGTGATGCACGGCAGAGTGGACGAAGCGGAAGCCGCCGTGGCGCGGATCGAGGAAATGACCGTACACGGCGGCGGCACGCTCGAACCTGTCGACGAGTCGAAGGCGATCGAGATCATGCCCGCGGACAGCCTCGGCTATTGGACGCTGACCAGAACCCTCTTCACCCGCTATCCAGGCCGCTCGGTCCTCGGCGCCTCGCTGATGATCACGCAGTCGTTCCTCTACAACGCGATCTTCTTCACCTACTCGCTGGTGCTCACCCAGATCTACGGCGTCACCGCGGGCAACACCGCGTACTACTTCATGGCCTTCGCGGCCGGCAACCTGCTCGGCCCGCTGCTGCTCGGCCACCTGTTCGACACCGTCGGGCGAAAAGCGATGATCTCGGGCACGTACCTGATCGCGGGCGTCGCGCTGGCCGGGAGCGCGATGCTGTTCCATTACGGGCTGCTCAGCGCCCTGACCCAGACGCTTTGCTGGTGCTTCATCTTCTTCTTCGCCTCGGCCGGGGCGAGCGCCGCGTACCTGACGGTCAGTGAGATCTTCCCGGTGGAGGTGCGGGCCAAGGCGATCGCGGTGTTCTTCGCGATCGCGCAGTGCTTCGGCTCGTTCGGCCCCTGGTTCTACGGCAAGCTGATCGGCACCACGACCGGCCAGACCCCGGATTTCCTGGAACACCACTCGAAGCTGTGGATCGGCTATCTGATCGGCGCGGCCGTGATGATCGGCGGAGCGATCGTCGAGTTGTTCCTCGGCGTGAACGCGGAGGGCCGCTCGCTCGAGGACGTCGCCACGCCGCTCACCGCCGTCGGCCAGTCCGGCGGGCTGCTGAGCAACCCGACCGGAGCGCCGCGTCCACCGGCCGCGTGAGAAACCTCCGAGATCAGCTCGCGGCCCGGCTCCAGCCGAGCTCCGGCCCGAGCCTGGTCGCGAGGTCGGTGAGGATCTGCACGTAGTCCTCGTGCTCGAAGCTGAACGGGAGCGCGAAGGCGACCTCGTCGACCTCGCGGAACGCCGCGTGCGCGTAGAGCTGCTCGGCGATCTCACCGCTCGTCCCGACGAGGTCCCTGGCGAACATCATCCGGGCCGGACCCTGCGGCGTGGCGGTACGCGGCGTGCGGCCGGCCGCGTACGCCTCGTACTTCGCGCGCTGCTCGGCCGACGCGGAGTCGGTCGGGATGACGACCAGGCCCTGCGAGACGCGCGCCTTCCGGCCGTCCGGGTGGTGCGCGCGGAAGGCCAGGATCTGGGAGAGCTGGATCTCGGCGAAGTCCTGCGACTCCTCCGCCTTGACGACGCTGCTGGTCAGCAGGTTCATCGCGTGCTCCCCGGCCCACTGCGCCGAGCGCAGGCTGCCGCCGCCGTACCAGAGGCGTCGCCCGAGCCCGGCCGAATGCGGCTGGACGCGGTCGGAGAATGCTTCGAAGCCGACGGTCCCGCTGAAGTCGCTGGCCTTCTCGCCGCGGATGAAGGACAGCAGCCGCTCGACCCGCTCGTAGCTGAAGTCCTCGGTCGCGGCGGTGTCCGGGTAGAGCGCGTACTTGATCTGGTCGTAGTGCATCGGCGGGCCGACGCTGATGCCCGGGTTGAGCCGTCCGCCCGCGAGGATGTCCACGGTCGCCAGGTCCTCGGCGAGCCGCAGCGGGTTCTCCCAGCCGAGCGGGATCACCGCCGTCCCCAGGTCGATCCGGCTGGTCCGCTGCGAGGCGGCGGCCAGCACGGCGACCGGCGAGGAGATGCCGTACTGCAGATGGCGGTGGCGCACCCACGCGCTGTCGAAGCCGAGTTGCTCGCCGAGCTCGATGATCGAGAGCGTGGTCTCGTGCCCGGCCCGCGGATCGGCCTCGTCGAACAGCCCGATCGTGAGGAATCCGAGTTTGCGCAAGGGGTCCGAACTCTGCGGCACGGTGCCTGCCTCCAGCTGCGTTTGGCCTGTGATTGATGATTGCAACACATCGCGACGTGCGTAACTTCCCCGTCCTACCAGCAGGAGATGCGGCGACTCGAGGACAGCGTGGTCGAGCATGCGTATGCTGCTGATCAGGGCTCGTGCGCTGCTGCGGCCGCGGGCCCGGTGACCGTGACGACGGGGAGAAGGGGTTGAGCGTGTCGGCGGCGGACGGATCAGTGCCCTGGGATCTGCGGCTGGGCGGGGACTGGCGGCCGCCGGACCCGCCGAGCGAGCGGCCTCATCCGTTGCGGATGTGGGACTACATGGTCGGCGGCAAGGACAACTTCCAGGTCGACCGGGACGCGGCCGAGCTCGCGATGAAGTACGTGCCGAATGTCGTGTTCGCCGCGCGGGCCGGGGAGGCGTTCATCATCCGGGCGCAGACCTGGGTCGGCCGGCCCGAGCACGGCATCGACCAGTTCTTGCACCTCGGCTGCTATATACCGAAGCTGAACAGCCCCACCCTGAGCCCCCTCGCGCGCAACGCCCGGCCTGGCACGCGCTACGTCTTCGTGACCGACGACCAGGTCAGCGCCGCGCACGCGCGAGCCGTGCTGGCCGCTCGGGCGCGAGGCGGCAGCGAGGTGCACGCGCTCTGGGCCGATTTCCGCGAGCCCGCGCCGATACTCGCGAACCCCTGGCTGCACGAGCGGATCGACCTGTCCCGGCCGGTGGGCCTGCTGCTGCTCGGGATGCTGGACTTCATCGCCGACGAGGACCAGCTGGCGCGGGCGCTGACCGAGCTCAAGGCCGCGCTCGCGCCGGGCAGCATGATCGTCATGGTGCACCTGCTGCAGGGCACGGATCTCTCGGCGACCGAGCGGGCGCTGCGGGAATCCTTGGGAAACAACCCGCTGCAGTACACGCCGCGTCCGCTGGAGCGGGTCAGGGAGCTGGTCTCCGACTTCGAGTTCGTCGATCCCGGCTTCGTGCGCTGCACCTCCTGGCGGCCGGACGGCACCGGCCCGGGGCAGGACATGGAGGACCGCTGCGCCGTCGCGGGCGGGGTCGCGATCGTCCGCTGAGCCGACGACGACGCAGGCTGGGCTCCAGGTGACTTCCGGACCCCGCTAGGACTGCGGAGCGATCATCTCGCCGCTGCCGAGGATGCGCTGGTGCCCGTCGCCCCAGGTGACGTTGAAGCTCTGCTCGGTGGTGACTGCGGTGGGCGAGGTCGGCATGCTGGCGACGGTCAGCGTCGCGGACCAGGGCGCGTTGGTGGCCGGGCAGCTCGCGGTCAGCGCTGCCACGCCGAGGGCCGCGGCGCCGCCGGTCTGGATGCGGTTGATCGCGGCGACGATGTCGCCGGTCTCGGTGTCCGAGCAGCCATAGGTGCCGCTGATCGTCACGCTGCCGTCCGAGTTCACGGTCTCGGTCGGGTTGAGCGACACGAACGCGGTGTGCGAGATGAGCCGGGCTTGCGCGGTGGCCTGCACGTCGTTGTCGGTGATCGTGGCCTGGGCGTCGATCTCGGTGCCCGTCTTGACCCCGGAGAACGGCACGGTCACGTTCCAGGAGCCGTTGTTGGCCTGGCAGGGAACGGACACGGTGGCCTCGTGCCCGCCGTTGGCGTTGCCCTGGTCGAGCACGACAGCGATGTCGACGTTGTGCGCGCCGAGGGTGTCGTTGCAGGTGTAGGCGCCCTTGAACGAGACCGACGTGCCGCCGGCCACGGACGCGGAGCCCTGGGTGATCTTGACGGTCAGGTCCGTCGCACCGGCGGCGTGCGGGGTCGCGGCGGAGGCGGAGGCGGCGGTGCCGGCCACCGCGAGCGCGGCCGCCAGAAGGGTTGCCGAAGTACGCATGATCTTCATGAGCCGCATGCTCGCAGACCGGATGAGATGACAAGGGCGGAACACGCCGTCGGGCCGGCCGATTACTCCTTCCCTCTTGTTCCCTCTTGCCCTCGGCGCGAATGAGTAGCACACTTGTTCGAAGGAGGGGTTGTCATGAGTGAGCAGCACGCGTCCGCCACAGTGTCGCCGAGCACGCCGTCCGAGCTGGTCAGCCGGGGTTTCGCGCTGTTCCCGCTGCGCCCGGGGACGAAGGTCCCGGCCGTGGCGCGGGACTGGGAGCACGCGGCCACGACCTCGCTGCTCCGGCTGCGCCAGCTCGCGCCGAATCCCGGCGTGAACTACGGCGTCGCCTGCGGGCCGAGCAACCTCATCGTCGTCGACCTGGATGTCGCCAAGGATCCGCGGGAGCGAACGGAGGGCGAACCCACGGAGGGCTGGACGGTGCTGCGTGAGCTGGCCGAGGCGCACCGCGGCGAGCTCCCCCGCACCTTCACCGTGCGCACGCCGAGCGGCGGACGGCATCTGTACTTCCGGCCGCCGGTGGACGGACCGGCGCCGCGTAACACGGTGCGGCGACTCGGGCCGCTGATCGACACGCGCGGCGTGGGCGGCTACGTGGTCGCGCCCGGCTCGCGGGTGGACGGCGCGGAGTACCGGGTGATCGAGGACGCGCCGATCGCGGTGCTGCCGGAGTGGATCAGTGCCCTGCTGCGCCCGCTGGA
>Ga0185299_10001383_pt1 | contig 47722 bp, 40 predicted proteins | sample PaiPotPPA55metaG_FD_128002 | JGI IMG/M metagenome (GOLD analysis project Ga0185299, IMG submission 128002) | Iron sulfur acid spring bacterial and archeal communities from Banff, Canada, to study Microbial Dark Matter (Phase II) - Paint Pots PPA... ... | reverse complement strand
CGGCGCCTACTTAACCCACTGAAATTAGAAGCTGAAGCGCGCCTGTAGTTCGATGACGCGCCCGGCTAGTGCGTTCAGGCCTTGCCCGAAGGTGCCATTTGGCGATGTCACCGTTTGCGTGCCGGTAATTTCGTTTACGTTCAGCGTGCCGATGGTTTGCGTGTTGCCTAATTGATTGTTCCCGTTGAAGAACGGCACGAAGTTGGTTTGGTTAAAGATGTTGTAGAAGTTTGCGCGGATGTCGATCTTGGCGCTTTCGCCGAGAACCGGCATCTTTGGCAGGCCGAACGCCTTCCCCAGCGTCATATCTACGGACGAATACCGCGGGCCCCAGAACGAATTGCGGGCAACCCCGGGAGCAGTAGGAATTCCGCCGACGATCGTTGGTGGCGTGAAATAGGCCGTTGAACCTTTCGGGAAGTTGCCGCCCGCGCGGATGAATCCGTCATTGCTGTAGTCGCCCAGCGCGCCACCAAGATACGCGGCGGGACGGACGGTGCAGTACTGGCTGTTGGCGTAAACCAAGCCGCAGGTGCTGGCGCCGCTCGCGTCCGTAACCTGGACGTTGTAGACCGGGGTCCAGGGGAAACCGGTATGCGCGTTGAGAATGCCGGTGACGGTCCAGCCGCCGGCAATCTTATCGATCCAGGCATGCTCGCCACGGAAAATGTGCGGACTCCAAATGCCAAAGACTTTGAGATTGTGGGTCGCGTCAAAGTCCGAGGGCGCCCATTCCGCTCGAGGACTGAACGGGTATGTCCCCATCGCGTAGTCGCTCGAAGCGTTGTCTTCCGCTTTCGAGAAGGTGTACTGCGCGTTGATGGAAAACGAGCTGGAAAAACGATGCTCGAGCAGCGTCAACAGCGCGTTGTAGCTGGCGTTGACGTCGTTGGTGAACAGGCTGTATTGCTGAACGGCGGGATTCAGTGGAGCGAACAGCAAGTTAGGAAATTCCTGCCGCGTGAAGTGACGGCTCAAACTTCCCTGGTAACCAACAGTGACAACCCAGTTGTGGCCTACATCGTACTGGGTGAGCAGCGAGTAGCGGTACGTGAGGGGCGTGGCGAGATTGTTGGGTACGCCTGTGAGCGTAACCGGAGCCCCGCCTATCGGAAGATTCGTGGTGGGATTGAACGATTGAATGGCAGCGGGGTTCACTGGCCAACCCGAAAATTGATGTGGGTCGGCGGGCACCGCGTAGAGAAGGTTCGAACCGAACGCGTTCAGATTGCTGACGAACGGCGGGTTAGAACGGCCCTGCAGCGATACTGCTTCCTCTTCGCGGTTATAGCCGATGCCGAAGCCGCCTCGGATGACGAGGCGTTTCTGCACGTCCTGATGAAGCAGCGGCAATTTTCCGGGGCTCCAGGCAAAACCAATTTGCGGGCCAAAATTGTTGTAGCTGGAATTGTAGAGGTCACCGGGGACTTTGAGAGCGAGGCCGGTCAGGGGATCGGGTAACGGACCGAGGATTGGGTTGCTGATATTTCCGAATTTCTCGTGAACGGGTCCGAAATATTCCCAGCGCAGGCCGAGGTTGACCGTGAACGTTGGTTTCACCTTGAAGTCGTCCTGGACGAAGAAGGCATAGATGTTGGAGCGGATATATTTTCGTGCGTCGGTGGGCCTGCCGGTGAGCGGATCGAAATTGCCGCTCTCTTGCTGAGGCGCGTCGTTCAGCAGATCCCAGACATTGTTGAAAGTGTAGGTGGGGCGTGCGGCGCCAGCCTGGACGTCAACATCCTGCTCTTTGTAAATGTCCACGCCAAATTTCATGGAGTGGTTCCCGAAAACTTTCGTGAGTGTGTCGCGAATGTTGTAGGTGGTCTGAAAGAAGACGCCGGGCCCCGGCGCGCCAAACTGGATCGTGGCGCCGCCGATGTTGCCCAGCGTGTTGATGTTATCGGTGGGAAGGCCAAAGGGTTCCTGCGGGTTCGTCGAGAGTTCGTTGAAGAACCAGCGGGTGACGTTGAAACGCGCTTCGTTGAGGAGCGTGGGTGCAAAAGTGTGATCCCAGAGGATCGCGCCGCTCTCATTGAGGCGGTCGGAGTGCCACAGATTTGCCGTGCGGGCATTTCCATTGAAGAACGTGGCGTCGTTGGGAACGTAATACATACTGAAGGCGATCAGGTCATTTTTCGTGGCTTGAAAGTCGACGCGGCCGTTGTATTGGGTGGCGGCGCTCATGTTGGGATTGATGGTTTGCGCGAACGCGATGTCCGGGATGCCGTCAAGACCACTGCCAATGCCGAACGGCGTTCCCGCGGTGCCGAAGGTGCGGTCATGCGTTCCCAATCCCGTGGTAAGCGGAGAGCCGATGTCTAATCCGGAGGCGCCTCCTGGACCGATTTCCTGACAGGAGCCAGGGCCCGTGATACCTGCTTGCGCGCAAGTCATTGGAATAATTCTGCTGATCGCGGTGCCTTCCCCAGGGAAGGTAAGAAGCTTGTTGGCAATGCTGCCCGCCGGGGCCTGGCCCAGAAACTGAGGCGTCTCTGCCCAGGTATTGTTGGTGTTCACCGTGTTATTGCGAAGTGTTTCGTAGGAGAAAAACGCGAAGAGATGATTCTTAATGATGGGACCTCCGACGCTGCCGCCGATCTGATTGAAGCGATTGGTGACGCGCTCATCGGCAGAGGGCCCGCCGGGGCCGTTGTAGCGTTGGAAAGCGTTGAGACCCGGGCGGTCCATCTTGATGAAGATGCTGCCGTGATATTCGTTCGTGCCGTTTTGCGAAACGACTTCCACTTGCGCGCCGGAGTTGCGGCCGTTTTCCGCGCTGTAATAGTTGGAGCTCACGCGGACTTCCTTGACGGACTCTTCGTTGGGAGTGATAACGGCGGCGCCTCCCCAAGCGAGGCTGTTCACCTCAACACCGTCGATTTGGTAGCTGTTGGTGGTGTTGCGCTGCCCGTTGGCGTTGATCTGGACCTGATTTTCCGTGGAGAAAATGCTGCTGTTGATGCTGGAGCCTCCGGGGCCGGCGCTTCCCGGAGTGTTCTGGCTGTTCCCGCTGTTGCTATGCGCGCCATCACCAAAGACGCCGGGAGCGAGACGGAGAAGTTGGAACGGGTCGCGGCCGAGCGAGGGGAGATTCTGAATATCGGTGCTGGTAAGAGTGCCGCTGATCTGTCCGGTCTCGGTATCAAGGAGCGGAGTGCTGTCGGCGCTTACCGTGACGGTTTGAGAGACGTCGCCAACCACGAGATGGACGTTGACGGACTGAATTTGCTCGGCGGCAACGGTGACGTCGGCGAGCGTCTGTTGCTTGAAGCCGGTAGCTTTGGCGGAAAGCGAATAGCGCCCAGGAGCCAGACTGAGAAAGTTAAAAACGCCGTTTGCATCGGTGGTTGCGGTTTGCGTGCGGCTCGTCTCTTTGTTGGTGAGCGTGACGGTTGCGTCACTGATGGTGTTGCCCTGCGGGTCAAGCACGCTACCTTGGATGCCGGCGCGATATTGAGCAAAACTGGAAACGGCGAAAAGGATGAAAGCAAAACCAGACACAAGTGTACGTAGCGATTTTGACGACATGGTCATTCACCTCGAGGGTCCCCCCGGTTTGCGCATCGGCTCGATCGATCCGCCTGTCTAGAAAGAGGATGCGATCAGCCGACGAGCACTTTTGAGATGCGGACGTATCGAAGGGGTAGATAAGGTGATCTTTGTATGTGAACTTGCGGTGTTGTTGTACGCCATTGGTCATGGACTGAGTTGATGGAAGCGTCGATGCAGGGAAAGGTGCGGCGTGGGACTTGAAGTTGACAGGGCTTATGGGGTTCGTCAGCATGACGGGCTCGTGAGCAGTTTACAAAAACAAAATGGTTTGCGCGGGTTCAGGGCGCTCGTTTTTGTAAATCCCGGCGCTGGAGCCGGCCGGGCGGGAAGGCATTTGCTTCGCGTGCGACGGGCATTCGAAGTGGGGAACGCGCCGGCGGACTTCGTGCTGACGGAGACGACGAAAGATCTGGAATCGCGGGCGCGTGTGGCGATTGGGCAGGGCCGCCGATTTTTGTTTGCCATGGGCGGTGACGGAACTTTTCAAGGCTTGGCGAATGCGGCCTACGGCAGCGATGTTGTGGTGGGCGTGGTGCCTGCCGGCGGAGGGAATGACTTCGCTGCGGCACTGGGAATTCCGAAAGACCCGGTGGCGGCGGTGCGCGTGATGCTGTACGGCCAAGCGCGATCGGTGGACTTGTTGCGGGCTCGCACGAGTGATGGCTGCGAGCGGATGTACGTCGGGGGTGGCGGCCTGGGCCTGGATGGGGAGATCTCGCGATACGCGTCGGGAGTTTACCGGCGATTGCCTGGCCGATGGCGCTACCTCGTGTCCGCCGTGCGAGCTTGGCTGGAGTTTACGCCGCTGAGCGTGCGTGCGGAATTCCCTGGGAGCGAGGAGGCGTCGATAGAAGCGAGTGTCCTGTTGGCGGGGGTTCTGAATGCGTCACGCTACGGAGCGGGACTGCGTGTCGCGCCGGCGGCAAAAATTAATGATGGCTGGCTGAATTTATCGTTCGTGCGGAAATTAACCGCGATCGAAGTACTTGGGCTGGTGCCGCGCTTGTTGAAGGACGGAACTCTTCCGGAATCTTATTTGCAGCAGAGACAAGCGCGAAGAGTCGTGCTGCGTGCCGACCGGCCGTGTTTTTTTCAAGGCGATGGCGAAATCTTGGGACCTGCGCCCGTGGAGATTGAGGTGGTACCGGGCGCGTTGAAGGTGCTAGCGCCGGCGGCGCCGGGACGTTGAAAATGGGTCTACTGATTTGCGGGCGGCGCTCCCGGTGCGCCGATCGCTTGGGGAGCGGTCCCGGCGGGATCTTGTTGCCGGTGGCGCCGAAAGACGATGCGGAGAAAATCGGGGTAAAACTCCTTCAGCACGTTGTACGCGGTGTTGTACGCGAGCGAAGTTCCCCAGTTCTGGAACACGCTCGCCGTAGTGCGGTCCTCCGGCGGATAGTAGATCGTCGAGATAGCTTGCTGGAACAATTGGCCGCCCACTTGGGGAATGTTGAAAGTGGAATGGCCTGAATCGGTGCGCGTGATCACGGTGCGGCTGGCTGAATAACGAATGCGCGACCATGCCGAGCCATGTGCTTTTCGGAAATATCTTGGATCATCGTGCAAAATGTGCGGCAGGAAACCGAAGATGAAGAAAGCCGAGGTCGCCTGATCGCCTTCGGCCGCGCCGAATCGCTCGGCGTAAGGGCCCCATCCCTGGCCATAATGAGGCTGTCCGTCGCTGGCCTGCTGAAGCATCGCTTGAAACAGGTTCCCGAAGTGTGCGCTGAAATCGACGGTCTGGTGCCAGGCGAGAACGTACTTTTCCTTGACGGTCAGAGGCGGCTGATTCTGCGGCGTGTCGTCTTTAGTTTGGAAATTAGGAATGATGCCAAGAATCCGCTTCGGATTTTCGTCTTGCTGACCCGTAGGATTGGAAGGCGGCCCCGTAGGTTCTTGCGAGGGGCTTGACGAAGGTTGCTGACTGGACGGTTGTTGCGAGAGGCCTAAGGACGTTTGTTGGCTGGCCGATGCGATTACCTTCGGCGTTGGAGCGTCGGGTTTGTCCTGAGCAAGGTCCGTCTGCGCCGAAAGCGAAGGTACCTTCGCGAGGGCAAGGAACAGTATTGCGATTACACTGCAAGTTCTGATGTTTTCGTTCATGATCCCGGCGCCGCGATAAACGGGCGTCCTCTCTTGGACGAGCGCCATGCGAGCGCCGTTTCGTTAATCTATCCGATGTGAATCCGACCTGAAACTAAGACAACGTGATTGGATGCGCCCCGAGCCGCGCTCGTAACTCGCTCGATGGTCAAAAGTTCCAGGCCAGCAGGGAGCGGGCCAGAAGCCAGCACAAGGAGAAGCTAGCTTTTCTTCCTGTCGATCTTGAGATTCACCACCAAGTCCTTCTTGCTGTCGAAACTCGAGACGGAGCGGGTAGATGACGTGGATCCATCTTTTTCGGCATGAATCTCGTAGTCCGCATTCGGATCGAGGCCACTGAAGCGATAGTTCCCGGAGTCGTCGCTGATGTAGCTCCGAACCACGTTGCTGCGCGTATTCTTCAGGAACACCACGGCAGATGCCAGCGGCGTTTCCGATTTATCAGTGACCACGCCGTGCACCGTGCGAAGTTGCGCTTCATGCTTATCATCCTGGGCCGCAACAACCAGGGCACACAGCAACAGAATCAGAGCTACGCAGGGCAATCGCAACCGCGAACTCACTTTTTCCCTCCTGTTGCCGGCTGCATCTGAAAGACGGCGTTGTCTTCGCTTATGCCGCTTTTTGCGCTGACGGTCTTACTTTGATCCGTAAAGCCCTTAGCAATGACTACCATCTCATATTCCGTTCCTTGCGGGACGCGGATCGCGAATTCACCGCGCGAATTGGTATATGTCTCCCACCGGAACTTTCTTTCAGTGGAGCGGCGAACACGCAAGCGCACGCCGGGAAAGGCCAGCGCTTTGTCGGTAAAAACGGTTCCGATAATCAGGAAGTCGTTGGCATGACTATGGGAATGTTTGGTGGAACTCGACTCAGAGCTCGGAGTTGCAGGCGGCGCCGGTTGCGTTACAGGGGGCGGAGGAGCAGATGCGGGCGCGGGTTCCTGAGCGCCGACGCGCACGCCAAAGCACGCGATCTGCAACGCTGATGCGCAGACGACCGTACACCAGCGAAGCCCGCGCAGAAAAGGGCTGGCGAGAGCTCTCAAATGGGCCGACCTATGGAAAACTTGCAGAGGTTTAGATGATGGATGACGAAAAGAAGATGTAAAGCCTTTCCGTGGGCGCGACGCGGGCTACTCCTCGTCTTCTACTTCTTCTTCCTCTTCCTCGATCAGATCGCCCTTGTCGCCGTCCTCGGCCTCTTCTTCCTCTTCCTCTTCGTCCTCGTCATCTTCGTCGTCATCATCGTCATCCGAAATGACATTCAGGTGCACCGGGTGTATTTGCGACACTTCGAGTTCGGATTCGCACTCAGGACAGCTCAAAATTTCACCCTCCTCTACTTCGTCTTCGTCGACGTCAATTTCTGCGGAACACTCGGGGCAGCGAATCACGGATCCATCCTCCGTAGAATTGGTGGGGCGATGCGTGGCCCGGATTGCGTAGCCGGATAGCAGGCACCCCGTGAGCGTATTATATACCGCGGTGTGAGAAGTCAACTGCCAGGATGCCAAGGCTGCGGTGTGGCAACCGAGCGCCCGTCGGTACGGTGAGGGACATTGTCGCGCGAATATCCGGAACGCCCGGTGGTGGGAGTCGGAGGCGTGGTGATTGAGGATGGCCGCGCCCTGCTTATCCGGCGTGGAAGCGAGCCCTTGCGCGGAGAATGGTCAATTCCCGGAGGGACTTTGGAGTTGGGAGAGTCGCTGCAGCGAGGGGTTGCGCGAGAGCTGCTCGAAGAGACCGGGCTCGAGGTGCGCGTGCTGGAGCTGATCGAGGTATTTGATCGGGTTTATGAGGGGGATGATGCGGCCGGTGGCGCTCCACCGATCAGGAAAGGCCCGAAATATCACTATGTGATCGTTGATTATTTGTGTGAGCGGATCGGCGGCGAGGCGCTGGCGGGAAGCGATGTGACGGATGTGGCGTTCGCGTGCGAAGACGAACTCGGTGCGTACGGTTTGACGGAAACGGCGACGCGGATATTGCGGAAGGCGTTTGCCATGGCGCGTGCGCGCCGGGGAGTTGGGAGCTAACTGATCCGCGCGATCCGCTCAGGAGGCTTTGACGATTTCAATGCTACCGTTTGAATCCGTGAGTCGTAGCCGGCAGCCCCCCGGCCCGATCGTTCCATTCAGCGAATCGCCGCCGATGCTACCGCTTGCAGTGACCGGCACGTCCGAGGTGATGCGGCCGAACGAAGTGTGAGCGCTCAGGTTGTAGCCGACGCCCTCCGGAATGCCGACGCGAATCGACGAAAACGACGTTTTCAGCGAGATATCGTGGCAACCGCTGCTCGGACGCGTGACAGTCACGAAAATCGCCCCATTCTGATTATCCACGGCGATCTTGCCACCGATCGATTCGAGGGTGACGCCCGAGAACGACGTCGTAACAATCGCGTCTCCCTTCACATTCCGAGCGGTCACGGAACCGTTGGAGTCTTCCGCGGTGAAATTGCCATTGATGCGCTCGGCAGAGATGCTACCAAAGCTGTTCTTGGCGTAAGCGTCCGCTCCGATGTCGCTGAGAGTGATCGCGCCGTTACCGGTGATCGCCTGAATCCCTTTAGGAATATTCGATGCTTCGATAGCCCCGAAGGAAGTCCTGAGCGTAACGCTCCCGCGCGCGTCGTGGACGCTCACTTTTCCGTTGGAGGTTTCGGCGTCAAGCGTTCCGGCCACGTTGTCGAGCTCGATGTTTCCGAACGAGTCGCGAATAGTCACGGCGCTGCCCCCAACAGAAGTGCCCTTCACACGTCCATTGGTCGTCGCGCATTCGACTCGCCCCTTGACGTCCGAGAAATTCACGTTGCCGTAGCTGTTCGAAATCGTGGCCGCCCCGCCGACCGAAGAAATGTCCACATTGCCGTTGTTGTCATGAATCGTCAGATCGCCGCGAACGTTGCGAACCTCGGCGCTGCCGAACGACGTCGTGACGGTGGCGGAGCCCGCGTCGTTGAGCGTAACCGAGCCATTTCCGCCGGTGATCGTGGCCGCACCTTGAATTTGGCGGACCGTAATGCTCCCGAAGCGATTGCGCAGCTCCAGCGTCCCTTTTACGTCCGACGCCTGCACCGAGCCGTTATTGTCGTTGATGAAGACGTCGCCCGAGGCTCCGGTCAGCTCGATGCTGCCGAAGGAATTGTTCAGCCGAGAAGCGCCGATGTCGTGAACCGTGAGCGAGCCGTGACTATTTTCCACGTCGGACTTACCGCGAATGTTATTTGCCGTGACGCTGCCGAAACTATTTCTCACGAAAAGCGCCGCGTCCGACGGCATGGCGATGTCGTAGTTGACGGAATACGACGTGTTCTTGCCGATGTGGAACCACTTCTTCTCGTCGCCAGGATAGATGGTGCGCACGTGCACGCCATCGCCCGCTTGTTGCACGTCGATCTGGACTTTTTGCGCATACGCATCCGCTTCCTCATGCGAGCCTCCTTGCACCCGGATGGTCGCGGAAATCTTTACTTCGCGTCCTGATTCGCCGTGAATGCGGACTTCCCCAAACTTGTTTTCAATCTGGAACGATTGCCCAGGCCCCAGCGGCAGAGTCTTCTGGAAATCGCGCGAGACCTGGTCCTGACCGGGCTCCGCAGCAGCAGTAGGCGCGGTTCCGAATACGGACAGAACGGCGGCTACCGCCAGTGCGACGAGAGGGAGCCACCAACGTGCCCCCTGTTTGACGGGCCAAAATGCGCTCATCGCTTGGCCTCTAAAACCTCTTCGAGCGTGCGTTGCTTTTCCTGATACATGGCCAGCAGTTGATAACGCAAATGCGCGTTCGACGGATTCAGGCCGGTCTGCGCCCGCAGGTCGTCGATGGCCGTGTCCAGCACCTGGAGTTTCTCACGATAGTTTGCCAGTAACGGAGTGTCAGGATTGTCAAGCTGAGGCTTTGCATCAACAGCAAGTTTATCGATGGCGTGCACGTAAGCGGCTTCAGCGCGTTCCACTTCGCCCAGCGCTTTATTTCTCAACAGTGGGTTTTGATTTGCAGTGGGGGATGAATGTCTCGCTAGATTTCGATACCACCAGCCACCGGAAACGAGGAGCAGCAAAGCGAAAGCGCCGGCCGCCGCGAACTGCCAGGAAAGCCTGAATCCCAGCCAAGCGGACAACCGATCCGCCAACGACGCAGAATTTTTTGGAGCCGATGCGCCCGCCGCGAGCGCCGTTTCGATGCGAGACCAGAGCGTCGGGCTGGGGGCATAGTCGCGCATTTCCGACGCAGCCACGCTCAGCGATTTCCACGCCCGCAGCTCCTCGGCGCAAGCAGCGCAAGTGGCGGCGTGCGCCTCCAAGGCAGCCCACTGCGCAGGTGTGCCGTCTTCAAAAATACTGTCGCGATCGTTGCAAGTCACGTTCATCGGGTCTCACCAAGCATCTATCTCACCGCAAATACATTTCATCGCGCTCCGGCAGCGTCGCCGCTGCGAGGGGCTTCGAGCATTCCGCGAAGATTTTTCTTCGCCTGGAAAAGCGTGTTCTTCGAGGCCGCTTCGGTGATTTCCAGCATCGCGGCAATTTCCGAATGGTGAAAACCTTCGACCTCGTACAACAGAAAAACGTCGCGCTGGTGCCGAGTCAGTTCCGCCAATGCCCTTTCGAGCGCTAGGCGCAGCGCCGGATGAGAACTTGGCGCGCGCAATTCTGGCAGCAGCGACTCGCCGGTTTCGTCCTCGTTGGCAACTTCTTTCTTGCGCACGCGCTTGCGGCGAGCATCGTGGCACGTGTTGACCAGAATGCGAAAGGTCCAGGTGACGAAACTCGATTGCCCGCGAAAGCTGCCGATGCTGCGCTGCACTTTCAAAAACGTGTCCTGCACCGCGTCCTCCGCGTCGAGAGGATTGCCAAGCAGATTCCGCGCGAGGTTCTTCATACGCGCGCCTTGCAGTGCGTAGAGACGCTCATAGGCGCGCAGGTCTCCGGCCTGGCAGGCTGCGGCCAGTGCGGAGTCTTCTGCCCTCGCCGCTTCCGCCGCCGGGTCAGTGCCAACTGGGCCAACTGTGCCGGCGGGGAGCGCGGGATCACGGAAAGGTTCCACTCGCCTCTCCCGGTCGCGCGGTACGGGAGGGATTCTATGCTCCCAGGCACTGCAAGTCCCATCGTTCCCATGCCATGCTCCTGGTGTATAGACGACGGCAAGCCCCGAAATGTCAGGGGCAGACGTGCGCCGGCACACCAACCCCCGCAGCTCCAATTGGATAGCGCTGACGGCTGAATGTAGGGCGCGCTTAAGCGCTTCCCCGCGACCGCCTCGCGAGCCAGCCCCTCACCTGTAGGGCAGGGCGGAGTCCGCGGAGCCCTGCGGCTTTAAGCTTCTGTGTACGAGCGGGCGCTCGGCGGGTGCTTGTAGGGGCGGGGCTCGCTCCGCCCGGCGTCAACCCCAGTAAGCAGTCTCCGCCCGAGCTTCCAATTCTTCCGACTCCGTGCCCCCTGCGAACTTTGTGGTGAATGCGGTCCCGAAGCTGACCTCACTTTGCAATACAAAGTACTTGACAGCCTCCCTTCCCATCCTGTACTGTCCCCTCCCATGGCGTCCGCAACCCCACTCCGCTCCCCTCGCAACGAGCCCATCCCCATCGACGCTCGCGCCGCAGACCACCTTCGCTACATCCGCGAAACCATGGAATGTGCCGCCGAATTTACTGCCGTCCCAGGCTGGGGCGGAGTCGCCATGGGCATCACTGCCATCGCCGCAGCCGTCGCCGCCTCACACCAAACATCGCCGCGCGCTTGGCTCGCCGTCTGGCTAGCCGAAGCCTTCGTCGCCATGGCCATCGCCGGCGCCACGGCCGCCACCAAGGCTCATCGGGCCAACGCCGCCTTATTTTCCGGCCCAGGCCGCCGCTTTCTCCTCAGCTTCGCGCCGCCCATTATTGTTGGCGGCCTCCTGACCTTCGCGTTATTCCACGTCGGCGCAGTCGCCTTGCTTCCGGCTGTTTGGCTTCTGCTCTATGGCACGGCCATCGTTACCGGTGGCGCCTTCTCGGTGCGCGTGGTTCCGGTGATGGGTCTCTGCCTGATGGCCCTGGGCACCGTCGCCCTGTTCGTTCCAGCCGCCTGGGGCGATGCCTGCATGGCCGCCGGGTTTGGAGTCCTGCAAGTAGGTTTCGGACTTTGGATCGCGCGGCATCACGGAGGATAATGCGGCCTCGCTTAGACGGCTGCTGAAAAAGGAACTGTATGGCGAAGTCATCCACAGCTCGGGACGAGCGTTTCCAGCGCGCGCGAGATCGTGAAGCCGCGCTGCCGGTCGCTCCGACCTCGTCGAAAGAAACCGTACCCGGCGATCTCGATCGCCTGATCCACGAGCGTGTCCGCCTCGGCATCGTCAGCGCCTTGGCCGTCAATCGTTCGCTTACCTTCAACGAATTGAAAGCGATGCTCAAGACCACCGACGGTAACCTGAGCGTGCACGCCCGCAAACTGGAAGAAGCCGCCTATGTCGTCTGTACGAAATCGTTCGATGGCCGCCTGCCGAAAACCGAGTTCCGTCTAACAACGTCAGGCCGCAAAGCCCTGGAGCGGTACTTGAATCACATGGAAGCCCTTATTCGCGCAACGCGCGAAGGCTAGCGAATGAAAATTTTTTGTCCCAACGCTTTGCAATACAGAGTACTTTATGAAATACTAAACCCTGTCATCCTGAAGTAGCCGACGAGGGTAGCTGAAGGATCTCAGCGTCAACCCGGAGAAAAAACCAATGTCCGTCTCGCCCATCCTGACCCAGCAACAAATCCCCGTCCCCCAACCGAGCCTCCAACCCAATATTCCGCCCACACGCCCCATCCACGTCGCCATCATCTCTGACGGAAACGGCCGCTGGGCGACAACTCGCGGCCTTCCACGCTCTGCCGGTCATCGCGCCGGCGCCCAAGCCGCGCGTGCCGTCATCGAAGCCGCCCCAAGCCTCGGCATTCACACCCTGACGCTCTTTGCATTGTCCTCCGCCAACTGGCAACGCCCGCCCGCGGAAGTCGCCGGAATCTTGCGCATCCTCCACGAGTATCTATTAACCGAAACCTCCCACTGCATGGATGCGGGCATCCGCCTCAGCATCATTGGCCGCCGCGACCGTATTCCCGCGACGTTCCGCCAAGCCATCCTGGACTCCGAAGCGGCCACCGCCCACGGTACGCGCCTGCACCTGCGTCTCGCCGTGGACTACTCGGCACGCAACGCCATCTACAACGCCGCCTGCCGCTTCTACAAAGTGACCGAACTCTCCCAGGAATCCTTCAGCAACGTCCTCTCCGAGGTACTGCGCGGCGGATCAACCGACGTCGACCTCCTGATCCGCACCGGCGGCGAGCAGCGCCTCTCCGACTTCCTTCTTTGGGAATGCGCCTTCGCCGAATTCGTCTTCCTCTCCAAGCGCTGGCCCGATTTCACGGTGGAAGACCTCCAAGCCGCCGTCTACGAATTCAACCACCGCGAGCGCACCCGCGGCGCCCTACCAGACGCCATAGCCGGCTAACATCCCGCGAAAACGGGGGCCGGAGCTTCAGCTCCGACATTAAGCCCGGGCTATCAACGGGCTTTAGCCCCTGAGGAAACGCTCTTGTCTTCCACTTTCGACTTTCAACTGTCGCTTGTAGACCTCTTCTCAGTTAGTCCGCCAAATTCGTCCTTGACAGCTAATTACCAAATTGTTATCATCAGCTGTGTTATCGCACTTGCTAATTCGAACGACTGGACCACATTTTGCATCCTTGAAACGACGTTCGTCTGAAACCCATTCAGCCCTAACTCTTTTAGAATCCGCACTTCCGAAAAATACGCCCGTAACTCCTTTACAATCCGCACTTGCAAATTCATTAGACTTAAAGTCCTTTAGAATCCGCACTTGCAGAAAAAGGGTGGGGGGAGGGGTTTTTGTTAACCAGCAACACCCTTTTGGGGCGAGCTTGCCGGCGATTTGTGGCGGCGTGGATATTTGCCGGTGAGCGAATTCCAGCGAATGACAAACACGTCGATGAACATCTGCAGGCTGTCGCGCATCATGTTCACTTTGGTGGCCGGCGAGTGGCCCCAGCGGACGGAGATTTCGGCGGCGTGAAGGCCGTGATGGCGCGCCAGGTACAACAGCTCAGGGTCGAAGCCGAAGCGCTCGATGGTCTGCTGCTGAAAAAGGATTTTGCATGGGACACGGCGGAAGGCCTTGAAGCCACATTGCGTGTCCACGAACGGCAAACGCAGGATCAGGCGAACGATCTTGTTGAAAATGATGCCGGCGAACTCACGAAACGGCGATTCGTGAACGGTGATCTGGCTGCGATCCATGGCGCGCGATCCGATGGCTACTTGGTTGGTGTCCATCGCGGGAAGCAATTTTTCGACTTCTTCGATCGGAGCGGAAAGGTCCGCGTCGGTAAACAAGACGATCTCCCCGCGGGCCACCTGCATCCCATGGCGGACGCTGTATCCTTTGCCGCGATTTTCCGGGTTGGAAACGACGCGCAGGTTGGGGATCTCGTTTCGGAATTTTTCGGCGACGGCCACGGTCTTGTCGCGTGAGCCGTCGTCCACAACGATCACTTCGACGTCGCGCTTGGACGAACGAATATACGCGGCGATGCTCGAAAGCGTGGCGGGAAGCCGAAGCTCTTCGTTGTAGGACGGGATGACAATGGAAAGTTCGGGCGGCGCAGAGGTCATCGAACGGAAGGTTCCTTCCAACCATGCGCGCCAACCAGCGGGACAAAACGGCAAGGTTCGAGCACAGTGGTCCGAAACGTATCACGGCGCCGCTCGACGAGCTGCAACTCCTGATTTTCGATGCTGCCGACGGGAACGACCATCCTGCCACCCTCCGCGAGTTGCGCCAAAAGCGGCTCCGGCAATGCGGGCGCGCCGGCAGCCACCAGAATGGCGTCGAATGGCGCAAGCTCCGCGAGTCCCAGCGTGCCGTCGCCACAGTGAACATGAACGTTTGCGTATCCCAAACGCGCGAGGCGCTCGGCGGCAGCGGTCGCCAGCTCGGCGCGGTGTTCGATTGTGAAGACTTCTTTTGCCAGCTGTCCGAGGATAGCGGCCTGATACCCGCAGCCTCCGCCAATTTCAAGCACGCGTTCGCTGCCGGAGAGATGCAGCGCCGCTGTCATGGCCGCCACCATGTACGGTTGCGAAATCGTCTGGCCCTCGCCGATGGGCAGGGGGGCGTCTTCGTAGGCGCGCCTTCGGAATTCGGCAGGCACGAATTCGTGGCGGGGCGCCGCGTTCATGGCCGCGAGCACAGCTTCGTCGTTGATGCCGCGGCGATGGATCTGTGTTTCGATCATGGAGCGGCGGACGGATTCATATTCTGTGGGGGACAGATCGGCGGCGGGATCGCCGGAATCCTTCCAATCGTCCCATACTTTCAGGCGGAAATCTTTCAAGTAGTTCATAGCGTCATACCGGCGTGGCCGAGGCTACGGCGTGTTTCTCCCAAGCGTGCGTGCGCAGAATTTCGTCGATTTGTTCCAGGGCAAAGTCGCATTCCTGTTCGCGATTGTAGAAATGGGGAGAGATGCGGACGCCTGCGTTCGGGCGGTAGTCCACGAGGATCTCGCGCGCCAGGAGTTCCCGGCAGACTTCGTAGGCGTGGGGGCAGTCAATGCAGACGGTGCCGCCGCGCTGGGTGGGGTCAGCCGGGGTATTGACGCGCCAGCCGCGGGTTTGCGCGCCTTCGAATAGACGCGTGGTCATGGCGATGGATTTAGCGCGGATGGCCGCGATGCCGGCTCTGTTGACGATGTCCAGGCCAGGCTGGCACGCGTAGAGCGCGGGAATGTGCGGCGTGCCGTTGAGATAGCGGAAGGAGTCTTCGCGCGCGTCGATGCTGCCGGGTTCGAATGCGAAAGGGCGGCGGTGGGCGATCCAGCCGGTCAATGCCGGCTTGAGCTTGGCGCGCAAATCGTCACGGACGTAGAGATAAGCGACACCGGGACCGCCGCAGAGCCACTTCAGAACGCCGCCAACGGCAAAATCCGTGCCGAGAGCGCGAACGTCAATCGGAAGCGCGCCTGTGGCCTGGAACAGATCGAGGATTACGTGCGCGCCGACGCGATGGGCGCGCTCGATGATGGCGCGGGCGTCGACAATGTAGGAGCTGCGGAAGAGGACCAGAGAAATGGGGACGAGAAGGGTGGTCTCGTCGATGGCGGCTAGAAATTTGTCGAGGTCGAATCGAATTGTGTCACGACTTGGAACGAGCTCCACGCAGGCGCCGTGGCGCTGCTGCTCGTGATAGAAGTATTGGACCGAGGGAAACTCCAGGTCGGTCATCACGACTTTGTTGCGAGGACCGCGAAAATCGAAGCACGAGGCGATGATCGCTTGCGTCAGAGTGACGTTCTGGTGGAGCGAAATTTCGCCGGGGCGGGCGCTGATCAGCGGAGCGATTTTGTCGCCCACGCCGACAGCCATGTCCCACCAGCCCTCTTCCCAGGCGCGAATGCCGCGTTCCGCCCAGGAATCCGCATAGCTGTGGAGGCGGTCATACACGGCGCGAGGCATGGCGCCGAGCGAATTGCTGATGAGATAGGTGGTGCGGTCGAGAATAGGAAAATCGCCGCGCAATTTGAGCAGTTCGTCCATATTTTAGAGACCGCGCGCTTCAGAAACCGCACCCGGGATGGGCCTGACTAGCATCTGCGACTAAACCCATCCGCTCGATCCCTCAAAGATCTGATAAGCCCTTCGATGCTTGGGCGAGACCCTTCGAGATGGGAGCAAGCCTTTCGATGCTTGGTCAAGACCCTTCAACGCTCAGGGTAAGCCCTCGAATCTAGGGTGAAAGGTCGCTACAGGGTGCCAGTGCCCGACGTGGGGCGTCCAGTCCGACCGCCGCCTGGAAAAGCAGATCCCTCACCCCGCTGAAAGGCGCGGGATTCGGGATGACAACTCTGGGGACTTGCCAACCTGACAACCCTGGGACTGCCGACAAAGTAGCACACCGAAAGCCCTCGCGGCACGCGTTTGCCCTTCAATTTTGCAGATGACGAGGAATTCTCCGTTCCGGCCGACAAGATCGAGGTCCCTCGGGTCGAAATGTCATTCCTCTCTTCGATGATCGAAGAGGGGGTTTGGACTGCCTGCACGACCGTACAGTGTCTTTGCGTACCCTCAACTCCGCCCCAAAACTGGCCGTGCGTACCACTGCGCGCAAGAGTGGCGTTTTCTAGACTTGTTGGCGTGGCGGGGGAAAACGAAAAGACCGCACTAGAGGAAGGGTAAAGTCATGAAGGCCTTTTTGGTACTCGCGGTGCTGTATGTGGCCGCGTTTTTGATCGCAATTCAGGGGGCGCAAACTTCGGCGGACGGTTCGGCACATAAAGCCGGGGTATCGCGGATCGATCCGGCAAAGGAAGCGGATATTCGCTCGTTGATGGAGATGGCCGGGGCGCGGGCCATGGTGCAAGAAGCGACGGCGAAAAATGCGGACGAAATTCGGCAAAATCTGGCGGCCACCATGCCAGCGAGCGAGCGGGGACAGGAATTTGTGGACGCGTTCGTCGCCGACTATCAAAAGAAATTCCATCCCGAGGAAGTATCGGGGCAATTGGTGAGCATCTACGACAAGCATTTCACGGATGATGAGATCAAGGGGCTGCTGCAATTCTACGGTTCACCCCTCGGCCGCAAGTTTGCCGCTGAGCAGCCGAAAATCACCGCAGAAATTCACGACGCCAATCAGGCCGTGAGCACGCAGGTGGCGAAGGATGTCCTGGAGGATTTGCCGAAGGAGTATCTAGGCATCAACCCGAAGGCGCCTTTGGTAAAGACGCGCCCTGCCGTCCAGGCCCAGCCCGTGAAACATGCGACGCAAGCTTCGGACCACACGCAACCCGAAAGCATGGCGAGCGCGTCTCAACCCTGACCGAGTTCGTAACACTCATCCCAGAAAATTCCAGGCGGGTGAGGCCGGTCATACGGCCTCACTCGCCGTTCTGTTTTTACGCTTGGGCGAGTGAAGCGATCAACAATGGGTAACGGTAGGCAACAGCGTTAACGAGGAGGCGGTAATGCGGAGACTTATCGGAGGATGCGCGCTTGCGGCTGCAGCGCTCATTGTCGTCGCGCAGGCGCCGTCACTTCAGGTGAGCGCGCACGAGCAAGCTGCTCGAGAAAAGCCGGCTCGCAAGCCTGAAACGCAAGGCGCGCAACACGCCTTAGATGCCACTGGGAAAATTGATTCCGCAAAGGAAGCGGATATTCGCCAGTTGATGGATGTGACCGGAGCGAAGGACCTGGGCCAGCAGCTCATGGAGGCGGGCATCGCGCAATTTCGCGCCAGCGTGACGGAGTCTCAGCCGGACAATCCGCGCGCCAAACAGTTCGCGGACGCCTTCGCGCAACGCTTTCAAAAGCACTTCGATCCACGCGCGCTCACCGAAATGGTGATTCCGATTTACGATAAGCACCTGTCGAATGAAGATTTGAAGCAGCTTCTGGCGTATTACCAATCGCCGTTTGGCCAGCGGATGCTGAAAGTCCTGCCGGAAGTCGCGCGCGAGTCACAGGCGGCGGGATTCAAGCTCGGGCAGAAAGCAGCGCAGGACGCGATGGACGAGTTGAAGCCGGATTACCCGGATTTCGTTCCCAGTGGGAGCGAAGAAGGAAAACAGCCCGGGGACAAATAGGTAGGCTGGCGGTCCGATTACGAACTCAATTGACATCACCACGGCCTTTGATGGATGTGGTGCTGGAATTTCGGTCGTGCGTCAGGTTTGAGCACTACCCATCTAACCAGCACTGATCTCACCAGGTCTGAACCGATGGCCTGCAACCAGCCGAATTGTTTGGCGCGCCTTTTAGGTTGGAAGGTGGGCGGGCCCAGGTAATGCAAGCGCGTTTAGCGGTACTGATTCCCTCAACCTGTTAGCGGCTGTCGATGTGCGACTCAACACTAGTATTACTGCCGAAAGGCTGATTTGTGTCATCAGATTATTTTTGTTTTGGACGAGATTTGACGAGGCACAGGATCCGATCATGTAGGCGACGAATGGCGGTTCCCAGTCCCGATAGGTGCGCCTTCGAGCAGTCTTGATTATGGGAGGGGAATCCGATAAAGATTTCGATGCATCGTAGTTTTCACGTAGGCGAATACGGAGGGTTCCGGTCCTGGCGAGATGAACCAGCCATCCAGCAGATGCGTGCCGGGAATTGCCTTAGCATCTTCTGGTTCGCGAATTCCCAAAGGTGGCAGTTTGGGAAGCGTTTCTCCCGCCGACACAGGAATCGCGAGCGTTTTGCTGCGAGTTGTCTGTGAATTCGGCGCCAACCCGATATAGAAAAACTTCCCGTCGGGCGCCCAATCGGTGGAACACCAGCTGCAGATCCGCTGTGAAGGACCTCCTCCAATTGGAATCGCCCTGATGGCAACGTCATTGGGCAATGGTACGTCCGCCACGATCCAGCGCCGGTCTGGCGAAATGGCAAGAAAGGCGGAGATCGGATAGGGGAGCAACCTGGAGAGCCCTGAACCATCCTCTTTCATCTGGCCAACATAGTTGGCTTTGCCGTCAGTAAACTGAAACACGACTTGTGCATCAGGACCAAAATGGGGCGCGCGCACTTCGCGAGAGGCAATCAGTCTGGGAGGCGCGCTTCCGTCCACAGGAGTCAACCAGAGCTGGGAAGCTTTCCCGGGCGCCTGCGTCGAATAGACTACCTGCTTGGCATCACTCGAAATGTCATATTCGGACATCGATATCCCGGAGAGAACCGCCTGGCTTTTTCCCGATTCGAGATCCCTTCGCCACAACTCGCTCGAAGACGAGGACGAATCACGCCGCAGCAAGTAGAAGAGAAGCTTGCCATCCAAGGAAAATCTCGCTGACGAAGGGCTCACATACCCTTCGGAAGACAAGGCGCGATCACCGTGTTTGTCGTGCATCCAGAGCGCACTCTCGTGCAGGCCAATCGAAGTGATAATGAAACGCCCGTCCGGCGCCATGGCCAATCCGTCCTCTTCGGTAGGGCCGTACGTGAATTGCTCAGGCTGCCCTCCAGCGAAACGTTGACGCCATAAATGATGAGCCCCCTCCACTTCGGCGCCAAAATACATCCACTTACCATCAGGTGACCACGCTGCCGATCTGCATTGTCCTTGCGGGCCCACTTGGCGGCTTTCCCAGTTGCCGTGGAGAGAAATCAAGCGGCACGGCTGCCAGACCGGATCCATCTCGGCGACTATAGCCCACTGGCGATCGGGTGAAGCGTAGGAGAAATGCGCCATCATGCGCTGATGCTGCGGAAAATAGAGTTTGCGGTAGTCCGAGCGATTTTCCGTTGCCGTGACAACTCCCATGTGCGCGCCGGATTCTATTTCCGAGAACAGGACGTGGTGTTGGTCTAACCAGCTGAGCCCAGCAGCATTCGACAAAAGAAGAGCCGGTTCGCCTCCAAGCGTGGATACCATAAACGTTTTCCACTCGTCCGTTGCGGCGTTATACGTGGCGTAAGAGAGACGCGAGCCGTCAGGGGAAAATGCCAGGCCGTATTTGAGCGTAGGTTCATTTGTAAGCTGAACTGGTTCGCCTTTGGAGAGCCACTTCACGTAAATCTGATCGGGAGTGAGGAACCAACTGTCGCTTCTGTAGAACGCCACCATTCGGCCGTCCGGCGACAACGCCGGCGCAACCGCGGAATCGGTGAAGTTGGTGATTTGCGTGTAAGTGAGTTCCCGCTGCTCCGCTGGTTTTTTCCCCTGGTCGGGTTTTTGCCGCAGCTCCCAAATCACCGCCGGCACCAGCAAAAGAGCCGCCGCGCCGAGCATTGCCCGCGACCGCGTCCACCACCGGGCGGTGACTGTGGGGGGGTGCTCTTGCAGATCTTGGATTTGCTTCAGGCGTTCGCGGCCGTCGCCCCACCAGGCGTCGATTTCAGCTTCGTAGGCGTAAATCGCAGCCTTCGCCTTGTGCGGATGCCGATGTACCGGGAGGCCCTCTTCCTCCCACCGGCGGACTGTGCGCTCGCTGCACTTGAGGTAGGCGGCAATTTCTTTCCAAGAGTTCAAGCGGACTTCAGAAGAAGGTTCCGCGGAGGCCGTTTCGTTGGCCATGGGCGTTCCGTGCCTGGGGAACAGGTTTGATACGGATACTACCAAAGCAGACTCGCAGGGGCAACATTGTTACAGAAAGCGGTCAGATGCGGTCATCGAGGAGTTGGCCGCAATTGCCTATTGTTTGCTTTTTTGAAATCTGATTAAGTTCCGCACGTGATTGGAATTCAGAGCTAAGCGCGTAGGTCACTTACGGGCTCTAGGACGCCTTTGGTGTGCCACGTTGTATGGGTTTTTCGACTTGTAGACAGGAGGTGCAGGTAATGAGATTGAGGCTCGTCGGGTATCTGCCGTTTCTTTTTCTAGCCTTCAGTGTTCCGCTGAAGGCGCAAATCGATCCAATATCTGCTCTCAAAGTTCAACCCATTCCGTTGCCTGGTGGAGACATAATTCCACCCACTGTGTTGCCTGATGGCAGCTTGGCTCCCTCTTATGGCCTTTTCAACCAGTTCTTTCCCGGTTTCCCCAACCAAAATCCACCGTTTGATCCAATGAATGCGGACCCTCACGGCATCACCAATTTCCGCGGTGTAACAGCAATGGGGTACACCGGCGGCTACACGACCGATCGGAAGTTCGCTGTTGTCACTGACATCCGCGTTTATCAGGGGGACTACATCGGAGGGGAAATAGCGGATCCTAACACTGCGGGGGCAAGCAAATCAGCACGTGCACACGGCACTTTTGTCGAGATATGAATCGATCTCTGGACATATGACCCCAGTTCGGGGTCTCTCATCAAACAAGTTCATGACTTCAGTCCGTGGACCATGCCAAACGGCCTTTTCTGGATCGTGAAAGTTCCCGACAGCGCCGTGCAAATCAGCCCCGACGGCAACACTCTCACCATTACCCTGGAGAAGGTGCCCGTAGTCGACGCATTCAGCTTCCCTCCTCCTGTTCCTAGCAATTTCGCCGCCGACGAGGTTGATATTTCGCCATACGAACTGATTCGAGCGAGGGCCTCTTTCGAGATCACCTACAAGAAGAAAAAGGGCACCGAGCGTCGCGTTCGGCCAGCTACGGATGATCCGCTTAGTCCGCTGAATTGGGCCGGCAAGATGTGGGAGGCCACGAACTCCGGGTCGTTTTCCGTGGCTTACGACGATGAAACGTTTTCGGCCTCGGGCACCTTTGATTCTTCAGGCAATTTCGGCGAGATGGGGACGGAACGCAACGGCTCCTTTGTCCACCACGAGGAAGGCGAAGACAATGACGATGTAGAAGCAGAAGCGCAATCGCTATCTGTCCCGCTTCAGGCAATCACAATGGGCCAACCCGCCGCAACCGCGAGCACGAAAAAGCCCGAGAAGTTAGCACTTCTCAAGGGGCGAGTCCCAGTGAAGGTCCCGGACTAGGCGTGACCGGACACACTAGCGAACCCGCATCTAACGCTCGCTGTTTGGACACCATCGAGAAGTGATCCAGGTCGAGCCGATCAGTAACGAGAAGTCGGCATAGCGAAGGTAATCGATCAGTCGCTAAAAGGGCGTTTCTCAGGACCAATTCGAAGGTGTTGCATCCGGATCGTCCGTCACCCGCCGGGATGAAGGCGGCGCGTACGTCAAGCCAGAATCTATCCGTTGGTCAATACACTCCAACAATCGGGTCACGATTGAAGACGGATTCTCTTTCGGCCAAAAACAGTAGCTTCGGGTAGGACGAGTGCGCTAGAGCACGAAGCCAGCTCCGAGTATGGATATGAAACACCAAGAGACGGCGCGCTACATCTTCATGCCGGGCATCGAGTTGTGCTCCATCCCGTGGTCGTCGTCCATGCCGGCGCCCCAAACCTTAGCTGGATCGTTTTCAAACGGGTAGAGGTGTACCATCCACCCGGAAAGATGTGGCTTGAAGTTGCCACCCGCCGCCGTGCAAGCCTCCGCGGTGGTGATCGAGCCGTTCAGTCCGAACGTTGGATCACTCATTAGCCAGTTGCGTCCTTCGGGCTGGGGTGGAACACACATATTCAGGTGCACATGCCATTGCGCGATTGAGAGGGGGATGCGAGCGTTCAGCTCCTCGTCCGTCGCGCCATAACGCGCCATGTACATGACACCGATAAGTTTGTATCCGGGGCTCGGTCCATCAATTTTCGTGTACAGCAGGGCGGGCGGCTGGTCCGGGTCAAAGCGCTCCTTGTCGCCTAAATTTGAGGACTCCCGGATGAAGTGGTAAACGCTCTGGTGCTGATCCGGCATAAAGATCGTGTAGCCGTCGGCTTCAGGCTTGCGGTAGTCACGATACCGCTCTGCCGCTTTCTTCGCGGCAGCCAGGATGGCGTCTGCGCGAGCCTGGTCGCCAGGCTGCGGTGGGCGCAGCTTGGTCATGCCCATGTGGGGATCCATATCACTCGCCGATCCTGCGACAGACTGGGCCCTGAGGTCGCCATGCAAGATGGCAGCGCACACAACAATTAGAAAAGCGGAAAACACAAGCGAGCGGAGCGGAAGCTTCTTCATGACGCGATCCTTTCAACTGAAATGCGAGCTCAACGGTAACAGCTATGTGTAGCGTCCACCTCGGATGCGAGTGTATTTCAAAGAGAATGCTCGAAAGTTAGGAATTGTTTGCTTTCGATACAGATTTGTAGCCGGCGCGATGGAGATTTCGCGCGCCATGCAGCCCGAAGGCACTCGGGCTTTATGTCGGAGCTCAAGCTCTGACCTCCTAAAGACGATCGAACTTAGGGGAAGCGTTTTTTGATTTTGATGTCGATGCCGAAGGTGCCGTTGTAGTCGCGTAACGCGACGATTGAGATGTTGCGATTTAAGTTGTACTCGACTTGGATTACTTGCTCCTGGGTGGAGCCTACGTTGGAGATGTAGGTGATGGTGACGTTGCGTGTGACGCGTTGTTGGACGGTGACGCGGGCCGCGGCGTTTTGCCCGGAACCTGTCGATCCCACGGTGGTCAATGCTGGGTCGACGCGGAAGTTGGTGATGCCGAATAATTTTTCGAGGCGGCCGCCGACCTGGCTGGAGACGGCTTCGGAGAGGAGCGTGGAGGCGCCAGAGGTTCCGCTTTGGGTGCTAGCCGCGCTGCGCGAGGTGCCTTCGGCGCTGGTTTGTCCCAGCGCGAGCAGCGTAACAATGTCGTTGCCGGGAAGCGGGGGGTCCGAGCGATAGGCCAGGGTCAACTTGCTGGCAGGCCCGGTGAAGTTGAGCGTGATCTCGTATTGCTGAATAGTGGTGCTAGCTTCGACGTTAACCTGTGGATCGAGGCGGAAGGGGTTGGCGAAATTGATGTCGCCGCGCGCGACGCGGTAGCGGTTTCCGTGGAAGAGTAAATCGCCCGACAACACGTGGATGTGGCCGAGGATGATGGGATGTTCCCAGGTGCCGCGCGCCCGCAGGTCAGCTTCGGCTTCGAGTTCCGCGCCCGGCCATTGCATGCGCGCATCGGGGGTGGAAACCGCTTGAATGTCGAATTGAAGATTGCGAAGGAATGTGGAACTCGTGGAGGGACCGGAAATTCCCTCTTTCGTGGAGACCAGAGCGCCGGCAGCTTCGAGACCCTGAGCGAGTGTAACGCGCTCGACGGTGACGCGGCCGGAAAGCACTCCGCCCTCGGTGGTGCCGGCGAGGCGAAGAGTGCCGGCAGTCAACCAGCTCATGCCTTCGGGATAGCGGATGCGGGTGCTGTCGCTGCGCGCGGTGATGTCGAAGCGCACGGGCCGTTCGGTGTAGTTGACGCTGCCGGTCAAGCGCAACGTCCCTCCGCCGGCCTGGGCGGTCAAATTGTCGAAATAGAGGCGAGTGGCATCGAAGATCAGATCTCCTTTGATGGCGCTCAGCCCGGTGGGAAAATCCGCGACGCGCGCCGAGGCGTTGTCGATGTGAATGCCACCGGTGATGCGCGGATTGTCGAGCGTTCCTTCAAAGACGGCATTGACGCGAGCCGAGCCTGCGGTGGTAAGGCCTGACGCCAAGGTGGAGACGAGTCGCAAGTCGAGAGCGCCATTCAGCTGCAAGCTGAGGGAACGGCGCCCGGAGAACTGCACGCTGCCCTGGACTTGAATGTTGGTATCGGTGCCGCGGAAAGTTGCGGATTCGATCTCGAGATTGTCGCGGGAGGAGCGGAAGCGAATGGGGCCGGAGTTTTCGAGCTGAACGTTGGCGTAGTTGAAGGCGAGATGCGAGAAGTTGGCGTCGACGATCAGGCTTTCGGGATGCTGCAGCGAACCTTTGACGGCGATCTCGCCATCGGCGCTGCCGTGGCCTCCGAATTTATTGAGGTGCAGGGCGGCCATCAGAAAAGGATCAAGGTTGATATTTCGGATGGTGACCTTTCCGTCTACGGGGAAGGGATCGGCGAGTCCCAGGGTGACGCCACCGGAAAGTTCGCCGGTGCTCATCGACGAACCCAATTTCAGCCTCGCTACGCGGCCATCGGAAGTGAGTTCTCCGTCGAAGCTTCCAATGATTTCCTGACCCACGCGAAGATCGACGACTCGGAAAGTGCCGTCCGTTTCAGGAGCGGTGACCGGCCCGTTGGCCTTCACACGGAAAGAGACCTGTCCGTCGATGGGAAAGCGAGCGGTCTGCAATTTTTCGAAGTTGGCCAAAGGAATGGAGGCGCCGACCAGGTCGACGGAGATATTGCGATCCCGCATGCGATATTCGGCGGTGCCGGTGACGATGCCTGCTCCGCGGCCGGTCTCCTTTCCCGGCGCGAATAAGCGTAGCTCGGCGTCGGCGATGCGAAATTCTTCCGGTGTGACCGTGAGCTGACCGCGAAGACGGTTGAACAGGACGTCGTACACCGTACCATCGGCCAGATCGAAAAGGCCGGTGATGGACGGCTCTCTGCGGGTGCCATGCCCGTGAAATTGGCCGCTGAGCTTGCCACGCATAGGATAGGACCTGCCGAAAAGCTGCTGAAGCGCTTCGATGGGCGTGGAGTCAAAGCTGGCGTCGGCAGACCACTGGTTGTCCGGCAGGAAGCTCCAGCTCGTCAGCGCCAACGTGCCGTCGATCCGCGTATCTACCTCTCCACGACGCACGTGGCCGCGGTCGAGGGTCAGCCTGTCCGGGGAATAGACGAGGTCGCCTTCAATCAGATCGAAGGTGGCGTTCTCGTAGCGGGCGCGCTCGCCACGAACGTGCCCGGCGAAGGTGATGGCGGCGGAAGGGCCGGCAATTTTGCCGTCCCAGGTGGCGCTGCCGGAAATGATTTTGATGGCACTCGGTGAGTCTGGCTTCGCGCCTTGAATGGCGTTGATGAAATCGCGATAGCTTTCGAGCGCGCCGGTTTCGAACTTCAAATCGAGCGCGGTGTTTTGGAGCGGCGCGTAGATTCCAGAGAGGGTGCCGCGCGATGAAGGCGTTTCGAACTCGCCGTAGTTGACGGCCAGAATTTGCGGATCGTAGCGATAGCGAATTTGCCATTGGGCGTCCACGGGAATGTGTCCGGGGGCGATGTCGTTCGGGGAGGACCACTGTATTTTCGCGGAAATGTCGAAATGTTCGAAGCCGCCGGTCCAGGTTTCGACGGAATCGGCGCTAAGCACGGAATCCCAATGCAACTCGTCTACGGGAAAGTTAGGTTCTTCGATCGACGGGAAAACTTGAGCGAGGCGCATGCCGTCGATGTGCGTTTCACCGCGGAAGAGTAGACCAGCGAACTTCAGGGTGACTCGGCCTTTCACGGTGCCGCCGAACGCTTCGGCGAGGAAATCGGGAACGACGAGGCCCTTGTTGTCGATGCGGAAGCTGCCGCGGCTGGAGACCCCTGAGGCGTGGAAGATCGGGAGATAGGTGAGGGTAATGTCGTGGCCGGAATAACTGCCGGTGCTTTTGAACTCTCCCGCGGCGTAGGAGGCTTCGCCGCGAACGTCCGTGAGGCCGGTGGGAGTCTCGGGAGAACGTAAATCCTGACGCAGGTCGAGCAGGTTCACCCAGCCGCGATAGCGAAATCTCCATTTCGGGTCGGTGAAACCGTTCATCTCGGCTTGCGCGTCTAAGCGCGAGCGGCCGGCGTTGAGAACGCCTTGCTCCAGCACGAAGCCTTCGCGCGATAGAGTGAATTTTGCAAAGAGATTCGCGGGTATCGGCAAAAAGCGGTTGGCCGTGAATTGGAAGGACTTCCAATCGAAGGTTCCCAGATACAACGGGTGATCGAGCGAGCCGCCCGCTTCCAGGGCAAATTGCAGATCGCCGCCTTCGACGGCTAGGGGTTTGCGAACGTCGTTGTAGAGCACCCAGCCATCTTCAATGCGCAGGCTGCGGACATGCATCGCGAGGATTGACGCACCCAAGGGCCTGTTTTGTGTGGCAGCTAAATGGAGGGTGGGGACGTTCGACGATCCGTCTTTTTCCACGCGTAGGTGCACCTGTGGCTGCCGCAGAAACAGATTGTCTAGAGAAACTTTGCGGCCCCAGAACGAATAGATTCGCAACCCGGCACGCAACTCCTCCACCGCGAGCAGAGGTTCCGTGCCGGCAGGTTCGCTGCCATGAATTACCAGGCCGTTTAGAGTTAGTCGCAGCGTAAGCCATTGGATCGAGAGCGCTCGCAGCTCAACGCGCCCTCCCGTTATAGACTCCAGGCGCTGGACGAGGACGCGCCGTAACAAGGGATCGCCGGCGCCACTTCCAAAGAAACTGATGACACATAGCAGCGCGATAGTGGCGAGAACCCAGGGCGTGTGGATCACCCAATTCCAAATCGGATGGCGGCCTTCGCGCTTCATGGGGTGCTCTGCTCCAGCATCTTTTCCACGTGCACGCGTCCGCGGCTTTCGTTGAGCCAACGTTCGGCCTGTTCATCGATGCTGCGCTGAACCAGTGCTTCGTGAATATAGTCGCGGGCTGCTTCCAGCGAAGGAGGCGTTTGGCCGCGGGCTTGGGCGCGTGGGATGACCGCTTTGTCGTAGAAGTCTTCTACATCCTTGGGTTCGATTTTTACCGAGGGGCGGAATCTGGAGTCGAGGTAGTTGCTGAGATAGAGCTGCGCCGACACCATGTTTCTGACGTCGGAATCGGTCAGGCCGATTTGTTGTTTGCGCGCTTCGTATTCGTCGGCAGAGGTGAATGATTTCTGTACACGCTCGGCGCCTCGCGTGACGTCGTCTTCCGACGGCTGCGGGAATCGCGCGGTTTCCGCTTCATTGCGCACGATCCACTGGTCGATCAAGCGATCGAGAATCTGCGCGTCGCTCTCGGACTTGCCATCGACGAGTTGCTGATAGCGCGCCAGCACGCGGATGTCGCTGAGGAGAATGATATCGTTTTCGACGCGGGCTGCCACGCGGTCGATGATTTCTTGCGCGGGAAGCTGGAGGGCCAGGCAAAACATCATGCCGAGAACGCAACCGAAAGCGATGGCCCGGCGGGGAATCAGAAAGTGGACCCCAGGTTGAAGAAGATTTGGAAGCCGGGCAGGCGTGTGCTTTGGAATCCGTTCTGGCCGGCCAGGCAGCTGGCGTTTCCGCTGGGGCAGATCGGGGCGACAAACCTCGGCCGATTGATGGGAAAGCCGAGATCGATGCGAATTGGACCGACCGGCGTGGAATAGCGAAAGCCCATGCCCACGGTGTGCGAGAAATAGTTAAGCTCATTCGTGCAGTTAAATTTGCAGACCGTGGGATTGGCGGGGTCGAAAATTGGCTGCGGAGGATAGGCGCGGAATGTGATTCGCCCGAGGCGGCTGTAGACGTTTCCGCCGTCGTAAAACAGAGCCCCGCCGAGAGCGGTGCCGATGTAAGGAAGGCGCATGGGAAAACGGAACTCCTGGTTGAACGCGAGGAGCGCTTGACCACCTACTGGGAATCCCGTGGAGTCGCGTGGACCTGCTTGATTCAGCGCGAAGCCGCGCAGTGACGTTCCACCGCCGGCAAAAAACCGCTCCGGCAGTGGAATCAGGGTCACGGGGGTCGTTTGCGGAGGAAAGCTTAGCGAGACGGTGTCGCGATAGGGCTCCAAAACTCCGAAGCGCACGGCCCGCGCGAAAGTGAACTTCCGCCCGAGCGGGTGATAGCTTGAGTTCTGATAGTAGACACGCAGAAAGCTCGCGCTCGAGCCGATCCCGGTGTCCGCAACTCCGAACTCGACGCTGTTGAAGGTGCCTCTGGTGGCATCGGCAGGATTGTCGCGCGCATCTCTCGCCCACGTGACGCCAAATTGCGAAACCAGCGTTGGCTGCTGAAACAGCGGAATCTCTTCCGGCGCCACGGTGTTATTCAGATTTGATACCACCACTCTTCGGAATACGTAGTGGTATTGCAGCGTGGTGAAGCGCGTCACTTGATTGGTCAATTGTACCGAGCCTTCGTAACGCGCTTCGGTAAACGTGTTGATGTCCTGGGTCTTCTCCGTGTAGATGTTGGCTTGGAAGGTGTAGTGCGGATTGGCGAAGGTGTTGGGGTCCGCGTAAGTCAGCAGCGCGCGGTCTTCGATGGTGCTGCCACGAAGTTTCAGAGAGAGCGAGTCGCCGCGCCCGGTAAGGTTGAGCTTGCTGATCTCCAGGATGCCGCGGGGCGCAGCTTGCAAAGCGCTTCCGGTCGGGTTGGTGGAACTGGCCAGGCGCTGAACTTCGAAGCCGCCGCCGTAGGCAATGGTGTAGCGTTTGGCTTCTTCGACGAGGACCATTAGGTCCTTGTTGGTGTCGGTGCCATTCGGATTTTGCGGCTCGATGGTCACGCGGTTGAAGACACCGAGGTTGTACAAACGTCGTTGCGATTCCACAACCTCGCCTTCGCGCAGCGGCGCGTTTGGGTGCACGCGAATCTCGCGGCGAATGACTCCGGCACGGGTGTGGTTGTAGCCGCCTAGAAGAATTCTCTTCACGCGCGTCTGCGGGCCCTCCTCTATGTGATAGGCCAATCGCACCAAGGCGCCGGTTTGCACATCGGCGTTCCCATTCTTGGCCTTACTGCCTTTCCGCGAGCCTTCCTTGGCTGCGGAGGTGTCGTTCGCACTACTCCCCGGATCCGATTGTGCGCCGGGCGGCATCGGAGTGGCTGTCGCGGTGAATCGCGCATTCGGAAACCCATCGTTGTAGTACAAGGCCAGAATGTTATCGCGGTCGGTGGCGACGTTGTAATCGGAATATGGCTGTCCTGGAGTCGAAGCGATCACTGACAGTAATTCTTCTTCTTTGAAGGCGTGGGCGCCTTCAATCGAGAGGGAGGCGACTCGCGTCTGTTTCCCTTCCTGAATCACGAAGCGAATCAGCAGGGCTCCTTCGCGGCCTCCGTAATTGTCGAGGGTTTCCGCCTGGACCTTCGCGTCCAGAAAACCGTTGGACAAATACAGATTGAGCAAGGAATCTTTGTCACTTTCCACCAAACGGCGGCTGAAGCGGCCCCGCGTGGCAAACGCTTCGCCATAGATTTGCAGCCGGCTGCGCAATAAAGCGGTGCTGAAATAGTGGTCGCCCGTGATTTCGATGCCCACGAGCTTGTGGCGGGGTCCGCGTTCGACCGTATAGGTGATGACCTCTTCTGTGCCCTTCCAGCCGCCGGTCTGCTGCAACTCTCTCGTGGCCGTCGCGTATTCCACTTCGGCGTCGAAATACCCCTCGCGCTCGAGCCGCTCTCGAATGTTGCGCTTGCCTTCCTCCAGGAGGTCCACGTCCACGGAACCCTCCTGATAGACGGGGACAAGCTTTTTCAGCTGGCCGCTGGAGATCTTCACTCCGGCGACCGCGATCTGCACACGCGGACCCTCGGTCACTTCCAGTTCCAGCGGGATGGTGTTCCTCGCGCGGTCGTAAGCTCCTCGCCGGACCGACGCCCGGGCATTCAAATGGCCCTTTTTTACCAGGAACTTGCGGATCCGGTCGGTTCCCTTGTCAATCCGCGCCGATGTCAATGGTTGGCCAGGTTTGATCTTCAGGCGCGACAATAGCTCTGTATCGTGGTATTCGGTGCCGTTTTTGAGGTGTACCTCCTTGACGCGGGCTCGCGGCCCGGAGTTCACGTTGACGATGATGTCCATTGCGTGCGTATCAGGATGGGGTACAGGTTCCGGTTTGACTTCCGCTGCATACAGCCCCTCGTCATGCAATACCTCGATCAATCGCGCAACGCCCTCATCGACTGCATCCTGACGATAGGGTTGCCCGAGCGTGAGTTGTATCGCTGCTGCCGCTGAAGCTTCGGAGGGCGGTGGAACCAATCCGCGAATCAGCACTTGATTGAAAAAAAGTTGCTCGCGCACGACGAAATCCACGCGCACGCCGGCTTCTACCGTTGTCACGGTCACTGTCACGTCGGCGTAGTCACCCGTGCGGTAAAGTTTCCGGATGCTTTCGGCAACTTGGTCCGAGTCCAACGGCTTGCCGGTTTGTACAGGGAGGTCTGCCGGTGCGTCGTGGAGGACTTTCCCGTCCTGAGTCACAATACGCACCGCGGCAACGTTCGCGCCAATGGCCGTGGAACGCTGGGGCGCAGGCGCTGTCGCCTGAGGAAGCGCAGGGCCCGCGGCGGCTGGTGACTGCGCGCGCGCAGGCATAGCCCCGAATAGGAGTGCAAGCGCGATAATGCCCCGCAACTCATTGGCCCTGCTCGCTTTCATGCTTCCTTTCGCTCAGACGAAGGGTAGCACACGGGCGCAGCGTGTCCCGCGAACTTTGGGGCCCACTTTCGAGCCGTCTTTGGAGCCATCTTTAGAGCTATGATGACGTGGGAGGCGCGATTTGGACCTTCTGAGGCTAAACGATCCGTGAACGACTCGCTCCGCAAAAAATATTCCCGGCAGATTTTATTCGCTGGTCTTGGCGAGCAGGGCCAGGAGCGCCTTATGGCGTCCAGCGTCGTCGTAGTGGGCTGCGGCGCGATCGGCGCGGCAGCGGCCAATTTGCTTGTGCGTGCCGGTGTCGGGCGCATCCGCATCATCGATCGCGATTTCGTTGAGCCCTCGAACTTGCAGCGCCAAGTTCTTTTCGACGAAGCCGACGCGAGCGAGGCTCTTCCCAAAGCCGTAGCGGCGGAGCGCAAGCTCCGATCCATCAATTCCGCCGTGTCCGTGGAAGGCATCGTCGCGGATGTGAACCCGCGCAACGCCGAGGAGTTGCTTGGAGGTTTCGATGTAATTCTCGACGGCACCGATAATTTTGAGACGCGGTTCCTGGTCAACGATTTCGCGGTGAAATTTGGCCAGCCTTGGATTTACGCCGCCTCCGTCGCTAGCTACGGCCTCACCATGACGATTCGCCCCGGCGTAACGCCGTGCCTCGCTTGTCTTCTTCCCGCTGAGCGCCGCGGCCAGGGCGTGGAGGACACCTGCGACACGGTCGGGGTGCTCGGCCCCATCGTGAACCTGATCGCCTCGCTTGAGACAGCTGAAGCGATCAAGTTGCTGGCCGGTCGCGAATCCGAGCTGCACCGGCGCCTCGTATCTTGCGACGTCTGGACCGGCCACTTTCAATCCGTGGGGGTGGCGCGAAATCCCGAATGTCCCGTCTGCGTCCAGCGTGAATTTACCTACCTCGATGGCGACGCGCAACCACATGTCACCATGTGCGGGCGCGATTCCGTTCAAATTCACGAGCGCGGACGGGCCCTGGACCTGGCCACGCTGAAAACCAGGCTGGCCTCAGCGGTCGACGACGTGCGCCAAAACGATTACCTGCTCCGTTTTCGCATCGCCCCCTACGAAATGACCGTCTTCACGGACGGCCGCGCCATCCTGAAAGGCACAAAAGACCCGGCTGTTGCCCGAACGCTTTACGCCCGCTATATCGGCACCTGAACATGACCCGGCCGCCAATTGAAGGTCCTGAAGGGTCAAAAAGCCATATAGAACTAAACCGTTTTAGCCTCTCGGCCTAGGGAGTGAGGTATTAAAGAGGTTGTTAACGAGGAACGGGCAATCGGCCATACGACGAGCGCATGGAAGCCCGATCGATATTCTCGCGCAAATTCATGAGGGTGAGAAAGGTGCTGAGTATCCGCGCTTTCAAATCGTCAGTGAGGGGCAAGCCGCTGGTAGCCACGCGCGCCAAGGTTTCGCCATTTTCCGTGATAAATCGCATGATTTCGCGCTGCCGCTCGTGCGGAGTATTCCCCAGCGCGGTCTCGCGGCGCATCGCCGAACAACCAGCTTCGAGCGACAACGTGAAATGTAAAACGCAGACTCCATGCTCGGCGAGGGCCGAAGGAGCGTCGTTCTTGCATCCGGCAGTTTGGCAACGTGTTCCCATTAGAGCGCGTTGGGGCGCTCCTTCTAGGTAACAACAGTTGGCCCACAAAATCTAGTGTACGTGTGGACACCTGCGGCGAATCCTGCATTAGCCTCCTTGCACGACAGAAATTCGTTGACATGCGCCCTGGACTAGATGTATAAAAATACAGGTGAATGCATAATTCAAGTTGCGATGAATACAGGGAAAACATTTCGTCACGGCCAGATCCTTCGCCTCGTCACGGATGCCAGGATCACCAATCAGGAAGAGCTGCGCCGGCGTCTGGCCGCGCAGAAATTGCGCGTCACGCAGGCCACGCTATCGCGCGATTTGCAGGAACTTCGTTTGGTCAAGACTCACGAAGGGTACAAACCCGAAGCGGTTCTGCCGGAAGACACCTCCGGCTTGCCGGCACTGACTCGCGCGCTGGGCGAATTTCTTTCCGACATCCGTCCCGCGGAAAACATGCTGGTCTTGAAGACCCCTCCGGGCGCCGCGCAGCCCCTGGCCGCCGCCGTGGACGCCGCAAAATTCACGGAAATCGCGGGAACCATCGCCGGAGATGACACCGTGCTGATCATTACCCCCGACCGTAAATCCCGCGAGTCGCTGCAAAAGCAAATTGAATCGCTCGTAAGATAGGAAATGGCCAACCCTCAGCAAATCGCCGTCGTTGGTGTCACCGGTTACACTGGCTTTGAGCTGGCGCGCCTTCTCCTGCGGCATCCCGAAATCCGCAATCCGATTTTCTACGTCCGCGAAACGAATGGCGCGAAATGTCTCGACGAATTGTTTCCGCAACTTCGGGGTCTCGGCGACGCTCCTTTGCGCCCGCTCTCCATCGAAGCGATTCAGCAAAGCGGTGCCGGCACCGCGTTTCTGGCCACACCTCACGAGGCCTCCGCGGAAATTGTTCCGGCGCTGGTGGATGCCGGAATTCGCGTCGTCGATCTCAGCGGAGCCTTCCGCTTCCGTTCCGCCGAAACCTTCAAATCCTGGTACAAGCTGCCCGCACCGCACGCCAATTGGCTCGGCCAAGCCATCTATGGTCTTCCGGAACTCTACGCTGCCGAAATCGCCAAGGCGCGCCTGGTCGCCAATCCCGGCTGCTATGCCACCAGCGTTATTCTGGCGCTCCGCCCACTCTGCGAAGCCGGTTGGATCGCCGACGGCAGCGGGGTGATCTGCGACTGCAAGTCCGGCGCCAGCGGGGCTGGCAAGGAGCCGCGGCGCGATCTGCAGTTCGTCGAGGTCGACGAAAATTTCAAAGCCTACAACCTGTTTTCCCATCGGCACACACCGGAAATTCTCGATCACACCGGTTTGCCCGAGAATCGCCTGGTCTTCTCGACGCATCTGCTGCCCCTGGCGCGTGGAATTCTTTCAACTATTTACGTGACGCTCAATCGGCAGCAAAGCAGCGATGCTATTGAAACCTTGTTCCGCCAGTTTTATGCCGAGCGGAAAATGGTGCGCATCTGGCCCGCGGGCAAGCTGCCCGAGCTACAACATGTGGCGCACACAAATTTTTGCGATATCGGCTTCGCGCTGGATAAGTCGGGCCGCAGTCTGATCCTCGTGTCTTGCCTGGACAATCTCGGCAAAGGCGCGGCGGGCCAGGCGGTTCAGAACTTCAATCACATGCTGGGCATTGAGGAGCACACCGCACTGCAATGAGAAGCGTGATCAAGCTCGCTGGGGCCTTGCTCGAAGACGAAGCCATCGTGCGCTCGCTATCCCGCCAGATTGCCTTGCTCGCTAAGGAAGGTCACGAGGTTCTGGTGGTTCACGGAGGTGGGCGCCTCTTTACCGCTACTCTCAAGCGGATGGGCATCGAAAGTAAATTTGTCGCCGGCCTGCGTGTCACCGATCGCGAGACTCGCGACGTCGCCGTGATGGTTTTCGCCGGCTTGCTGAACAAGCGCTTGGCCGCAGCCATTTCTGCCGAAGGCCAACCCGCCATCGGCATTTCGGCCGCCGACGCGAAATGTTTCGTGGCCGAGCCGATGTTCCACAACGCTGAAGAGGGTGATCTGGGCTTTGTCGGCTACCTCACTAGCGTTAACGTCGCCGTTCTGGAATCGCTTTGGCGCGAGGGGCTGCTTCCGGTCGCCGCCTGCCTGGGATTGGGCTCCGACAATGAGCTCTACAACATCAATGCGGATCACATGGCCGCGGCCTGCGCCGAATATCTTGGTGCTGACCAGTTGATCTATCTCACCGATGTCGCGGGCGTGCTTGACGGCGAAAAAATTCTCAGCGCCGTTGTTTGTGAGGAAATCGATCGCCTCGTGCAATCGCGCGTCGTTTCCGGCGGCATGGTGCTCAAGCTTGAGGCAGCAAAGCGCGCGCTCGAAGGTGGGGTGCGCGAGGTGCGCATCGTTGGCGGTGGCTCGCCCGATGCTCTTCTCTTGGCTTCGCGCGCCTCGGAAAACTCCACCGACGATAGCGCCGCTACTGTTCCCGGCACTCGCGTTCTCCGTGAGCCGCTCTCGTCAACCAGGACGGCGGTGTCGGTAGCATGACGCGCTCCGCTTCCAAAGTGAAAACAATTGTGCGCCCCGCGCACAAGCCTGCCACGCATCCACGCGTGGCGAAGCTGGACGCGCGCGTAGGCGCCGCCGACAAGTTTTTGCTCCCGACATATAAACGCTCGCCGTTCGTCCTGACCCATGGCCGCGGCTGCTACGTCTATGACGCTGCCGGGAAAAAGTATCTCGATTTTCTCGGCGGCATCGCCGTCAATGCACTGGGCCACGCCCATCCGCGAATCGTCAAAGTTATTCGCCGGGAAGCCGCGCGGGCTATCCACTTCTCAAATCTCTACCACAATGCCTTCCAAGGCCCGCTCGCGCAAAAACTCTCGCAGTGGTCGGGTATGGATCGCGTCTTTTTCTCGAACAGCGGTTCGGAAGCGATCGAAGGCGCCCTCAAACTCGCGCGTCTCTACGGCCGCACTCCGGCCGACTTTCCCTCTAGCGCCGCGCCCAAGCATCGCATCCTTGCGATGGACAACTCCTTCCACGGGCGAACATTTGGGGCCGTCAGCGTAACTTCCACGGAAAAATATCGACTGCCCTTCGCGCCTTTGTTGCCAGGCATCGACTTTGTCCGCTTCAACGACGTTGCCGACCTTGAATCTAAGTTCGACAACAGTGTCTGCGCGGTTCTGATCGAACCCATTCAAGGAGAAGGCGGCATTCATCCGGTTAGCGAAGCGTTTTGGAATCGGGCGCGGGCGCTCGCTACGCAACACGACTCTCTGTTGATCGCCGACGAAATTCAATGCGGACTGGGCCGCACCGGCTGCTATTTTGCGAATCAGAAATTCAGCTCGAAGCCGGACATTGTCGTGATCGCCAAACCTCTTGCTGCGGGATTGCCTCTCGGCGCAATCATGGCTTCCACTCCGGTGGCCGAGGGTATCGCTCCCGGCCTGCACGGATCGACGTTCGGGGGCGGCCCGCTGGTCTGCGCCACCGCGCTCGAATTCCTGAACATCGTCGAAGATTCAAAGCTGCTGGAAAATATCCGGGCGCGCGGAGCCGAAATTCAGGAAGGACTCGCAGCGCTCGCCAAGAAATTTGGCTTCATTCGCGAAATCCGCGGCGAAGGTCTGATGATCGGCGTCGAGCTGTCCATCGAAGGCGCTCCGTTTGTAGCCGAAGCCTTAAAGCGGGGCCTGCTGATCAATTGCACGCACGATTTCACCCTGCGGCTCCTGCCGCCATTCATCGTCACTCGCGCGCAGGTCCGCGAATTTCTCAGAACGTTTGAACTGGTTCTCGCATCAACTTCAAAGGCGGAAATTTCTTCCGCTGCGAAGAAATCCGAAAACACGCCGCGTCTGGCACGTTCCGCGGCAAGGTAAAAAGGAAAAAATGCCTACAGCAACACTCACTGCACCTATTTTGCTGGTCAACGATCTGCTCACCGGAGCGGAATGGAGTCCCGCGCAAACGCGCGAACTCCTGCAACTCACCGCGGACATCAAGTCGCACCCCGCGCGCTACGCTACAACCCTGCGCGGTAAATTTCTGGCGCTGATCTTCGAGAAGCCGTCGCTGCGTACGCGCGTCACCTTCGAGGTCGGCATCCAGAGCATGGGCGGCGCCGTGACGTTTCTCGACCACACGCAGGCCCGGCTCGGCGAGCGCGAATCCATCGCGGATGTCGCGCGGAATTTGGAGCGGTGGGTGCACGGCATCGTTGCCCGCGTATACGAGCAGCGCGTCCTCGAGCAAATGGCCGCCAACGCCAAGATCCCGGTGATCAACGCGCTTTCGGATCGCTTCCACCCCTGCCAGGCACTTGCCGACTTCTTCACGCTCGAAGAAAAGTTCGGCGCGCTTCGGGGGTTTAAGTTGGCCTACGTCGGAGACGGCAACAACGTCTGCCACTCGCTGATTTTTCTCGCCGCGCGTCTGGGCGTGAATCTGCGCATCGCCACGCCGCCGAACTACGAGCCGGCGCCGGAAGTTCTCGCCGAAGCGAAGCGCATCGCTCGCGAGACCCGCGCAAAAATCGAATTGTTCGCGGACCCGCGGGAGGCCGTCGCGGGCGCGCAGGGCGTGTACACCGACGCATGGACCAGCATGGGATTTGAAGCCGAGGAGAAAGTGCGGAACACCGTGTTCGCCCCTTACCAGGTGAACCGAGATCTGATGGCGCTGGCCGCGCCCGATGCCGCGTTCCTGCACTGTCTTCCGGCGCACCGCGGATCGGAAGTCACCGCCGAAATTCTCGACGGGCCGCAATCGGTGGTCCTCGATCAATCCGAAAATCGCATGTACACGCAAAAAGCCATTCTGCAAGCGCTTTTCAGTTGAGCGCCATCGCGTCGCGTCAGTTAAATCTGATCGGCGTCTTCGCAGGGCGGAGCTTAAACACTACCGCGCCGCAAGCCGCGCCATCATTGAAGGCCTCCGCACATTCGTTGTTAGAAATTTCAACCGATGCCCATACAATTTAATAATAGTGATCGAACAAACAGAGAGGTTTTGTGAACAAGCAAGCGTCTAAACCAAAAAAGGTAGTCCTCGCGTACTCGGGAGGACTGGATACTTCCATCATCATTCCGTGGCTGAAAGAAACTTACGGCTGCGAAGTGATCGCCATGATCGGCGACGTCGGCCAGCAGGAAGACCTGCAAGCCGCCTACAAGAAGGCCCTCGCCACGGGCGCGTCCAGCGCCAGCATCGAAGATCTTCGCGAAGAATTCGTCCGCGACTACATCTGGTCCACCTTGCGCGCCGGCGCGATCTACGAACATACTTACCTGCTAGGCACGTCGATGGCGCGTCCCGTCATCGCGAAACGGCAGGCTGAACTTGCGCTGAAGCTGGGCGCCGATGGTTTGGCCCACGGCTGCACCGGAAAAGGCAATGATCAGGTTCGCTTCGAGCTCGCCTACAAAGCGATCGCGCCCAACGTGCAAATTATCGCGCCGTGGCGTGAGTGGGACATCGACTCGCGCGAAGACGCCATCGCCTACGCCGAAAAGCACAACGTCCCCGTCGAGCAGAGCAAAAAGAATATCTACAGCCGCGACCGCAACATCTGGCACTTGAGCCACGAAGGCGGCGAACTGGAAGATCCCGCCAACGCGCCCAACGAAGCCATGTGGCAGTGGATTGCATCGGCGGAAAACGCGCCGGACAAGGCGGAAGAAGTCGAAATCGGCTTTGAATCCGGCACGCCGGTCTCGGTGAACGGCGCGAGACTGGGCCCCGTCGATCTGCTGAACAAGCTAAACGACGTCGCCGCAAAACACGGCGTAGGCCGCACCGACCTGGTCGAAAATCGCCTGGTTGGGATGAAATCGCGCGGTGCGTACGAAACTCCTGGCGGCACCCTGTTGGTCAAGGCGCATCAAGAACTCGAGCGCCTCACTGTGGACCGCGAAACCTCGCACTTCCAGCAAGCGCTGTCGAATCGCTACGCCGAACTCGTCTACAACGGCGTCTGGTTCTCGACCTTGCGCGAATCGCTCGATGGCTTCTTCAAAGTAGCGCAGCAATTCGTCACCGGCTCCGTCGGCCTCAAACTCTGGAAGGGAACGCTCAACGTCACCAGCCGTAAATCGCCATTCTCGCTGTATCGCGCCGACCTCGCCAGCTTCACCATGGGCCGCTACAACCCAAAGGACGCCGAAGGCTTCATCAATCTCTTCGCGCTGCCAGTAACGGTCCGCCCGAAGGCAAAGGCAGAATCGAGCAAAAGCTAGCGTAGGGGCACGGCATTGCCGTGCCCGCCCTGGCAACCAACGATCCAAATATGCCCATGACCGATCAACCCACAACCGAACGCAAAGACGACCGCCTCTGGGGCGGCCGCTTCGAGCGGGAGCCGGACAAAGCGTTCGATGCGTTCCAACGCTCGTTTTCGTTCGATCGCCGCCTTCTGCCTTACGAGCTCGAAGTCGATCGCGCGTGGGCGAAAGCATTGCAGAAGATCGGCATACTCAGCGAAGTCGAAGTGCGCGACACGCTCGCGGCACTTCAACTCATCGGCGATGAGTTGAACGCGGACCAAACTTTCCTGCAGGGTTCTACCGCCGAAGACGTCCACCACTTCGTCGAGAGCGCCCTGGTCCACGAACTCGGTGCGTTAGGCTGGAAGTTGCATACGGGCCGCAGCCGCAACGAGCTCATCGCCACCGATTTTCGGCTCTTTGTAATGGACGCGGTCGCCAGCCTCCAACGCCAGCTCACCGAATTCCTCACCGCGATCCTGGAGCAGGCCAAAACAAATTTTGGCGTGCCCATGGCCGGCATGACCCATATGCAGCACGCCCAACCGATCCTGCTGTCGCATTTTCTGCTCGCGCATGCCGAAGCTTTTTCGCGCGACGTCACGCGGCTGCAACACGCAGCAGAAAGCGCTGATGCATGTCCCATGGGTTCCGGCGCCCTCGCCGGCAACAGCTTCAGCATCGACCGTGACGCCGTCGCACGCGACCTCGGCTTCTCCCGCATTACCGCCAACAGCCTTGATGCCGTCGGCGACCGCGACTTCGCGCTCGCTTATCTTTTCGCGCTGACCGGCATCGCCACGCATCTCTCCCGCTTAGCCGAAGACTTCGTAATCTTCGCTTCGCAGGAATTCGGCTACGTCATTCTGCCCGACGAATATTCCACCGGCAGCAGCCTGATGCCGCAAAAGAAGAATCCCGACGCGTGGGAGCTGATTCGCGGCAAGACCGGCCGCGTAACCGGCGCGCTGCTGGGCCTGCTGACGACGCTGAAAGGCTTGCCCACCGGCTACCAGCGAGATTTGCAGGAAGACAAGGAAGGGCTGTTCGCCGCGCACGACCAGGTTGCCGCCATGCTCGCGATCGCAACGGGCGCGGTTACAGCCACGAAATTCAACGCTGACCGATTGCGCGCGGCCGCGTCCAATCCCATATTGTTCGCCACAGACGCCGCCGACTACCTGGTGCACAAGGGGCTTCCCTTCCGCCAGGCGCACGACCTAATCGGCAAAGTCCTGCGCGAAGCCGAACGCCAGAGCAAGCCCTGGACACAACTTTCGCTCGAAGACGTCAAGAAGATTTCTCCGCTCTTCGAGCAAGACTTTCTCGCGGCCCCCTCGGTCGAAAGCTCCGTCGCGATCAAGTCGGTCCCCGGAGGAACGGCGCCGGAACAAGTCCGTTCCGCGATTGCCGAGTTGCAAAAACGCATCGTTACTCTGAATGCGGCATTGAATAGCAAACCAAATCCCAAATCAGGAGAAAAGCCATGAGCACCCAAGTCGTCAATCTGAAACAGCAAACATTCGCGAACCTCGCGGAGGATCGGGGGTCTCTTCCGGGGAACCGAAGCTAACACCTCAAAGAACGGCTCCAACGGGAACGGCAAAACAAAAGCAGTTGCATCAGGCCTCGTCCACGCGGAAATCGGTTCCAAGATTCGCAAAATCGTTGCTTACAAACAGAAACGCAAACCTGCTACCGGTAAGAACGAACGCAAAGCAGCCGACATGAAACATGCCCTCTCCGAAGCGTCGCTCCCACGCGGATTTCGATTCGCCGCGACCGCTTGCGGCCTCAAGAAAACCGGCGCCCTCGATCTCGCGATTTTTTCCAGCGAAGTGCCGGCGTCCGCTGCTGCAGTCTTCACGCAAAATCTTGTCGTAGCCGCGCCCGTGCTGGTCTCCAAGGCGCATCTGCGCGCGTCGAAGGGACGTATGCGCGGCGTGGTCGTAAACGCGGGCAATGCCAACTGCGCGACCGGCGCGGAAGGACAGGCCGCTGCCGAGCGCACCGTCGCGGAAGCAGCGAAGCACGTGACCTGTAAGCCAGAGGAATTATTCGTCTGCTCGACCGGCGTGATCGGCGTGCCGCTCGCGGTGGACAAGATCCTTCGCCGCCTGCCGCTGCTCTCGCGCCATCAAAGACCGTCGGCGCGGTCGTTCGCGGAATTGTCGCTAGCCATTTGCACGACCGACACGGTGCCGAAAACCGCGGCGGCTTCTTTCAAGATGGCCGGCAAGCGCGTTCACTTGGTCGGCTGCGCGAAGGGCGCTGGGATGATTCATCCAAACATGGCCACCACGCTGGCATTCGTTGCGACTGACGCGGCCATCGCGCCGACGCTGCTACAGAAAACTCTCCGCGACGTAACCGGGCGAACGTTTAATTCGATTAGCATCGACGGCGATACCTCCACAAACGACACGCTGCTCGTGCTGGCCAACGGCGAAGCCGGAGCTCCATCGATCAAGGCGGGCAGCACAGCGCATCGCGCATTCACCGCGGCGCTTGAGGACGTTTGTCACTCGCTGGCATTGCAGATCGTCGCCGACGGCGAAGGCGCCCAGCGGGTGATCGAAATCGAGGTGCGCGGCGCAAAAAAAGAAACAGAGGCCCGGCGCATCGCCGAAACCATCGCCACTTCGCCGCTGGTGAAGACGGCCTTCGCTGGGGGCGATCCGAATTGGGGCCGCGTCTTCGCCGCCGCAGGCCGCTCCGGGATAAAGTTCGACCCCGCCCGCGTCGACATCACCATGGCCGGCATACACGTGCTGAGCCGAGGCAAACCGCTCGATTTCAACGAGCGCGCCGCCAGCAATCGCCTGCTCGCCCCGCACGTCCACATCGTGATGGACCTGCACGCGGGCCGGGCCGCCGCCCGCTACTGGACCTGCGACTTCACCGCGGAATACGTCCGCATCAATGCCTCGTACCGCACCTGACCGGTGCACTTGAGCTGTCAAATTTAAACAGGAGTTGCCTGTCAGCAGTTAAGCGTCGAAAACTGCGCATGGGCACAGCCGTCGGGCTCTAGCTTGTTCGGTTGAAGCACGGAGCCGAGCTCCAGTCGGGTAGAACAGACTCGGTCTTCGAATTTAATGGGTACGCGTCGCGCTCCTTACTTTTGTAGAATTTCCATCAGATAGTCGGTTGCTGCCTTGTCGTGCATCAACGCCAGCTTCGACACCGCCTCTTTCTTCAGTTCTGGATCTTTCTCGGCTCGTGCTATCGCCACCAGACCGGCCGCGTTTCCTTGAATGAAATAGGCGTTCAGCACTTCTTTACGTACATCGCGATCGGGCTCTTTGCTGTAAATCGCCTGCAGCGCCTTCGCCGAGTCTGCCGAATTAATCAGCCCCAAATTGCGAACCGCCGCGCGCCGCACCTCCGGATCTTTCTCGCTTCTTGCAGCATCGGCTAACCTGTTCGATTCTCCCGCCAGGAAAAACGCCTGGAGAATTTCGCGCTTCACTTCCGTCGAACTTTCTTTCTGGTAGAGTTGCTGCAATTCGTCGACGCCGTGGATTAAGCCCAACTGGCGGATGGCTTCGCGCCGCAAAGTCACATCTGTTTCGCCCTTCGCCGCCGCGAACAGATCTTCTTTGTCCCCCGAAATCATGTAGCTCTTTAGAATCGCGCGTCTTATGGATTCATCGGTGGATTTCGCGTAGACCTCGGCGAGCGTCTTCCGCGCCGTGCCTCCACCGAACATCCCGAGATATTCCACCGCCTTCCGCTGCAGCTCGGGATTACTCTGCCCGCTTGCGATGCGCCCCAGGATTTCTCGCGCCTGCGGCGAGCCACTTTGCGCAATCACAAATAGCGCTTTGGATTTTTCACGCGGCGTAGCCGTGCCGTTCAGGACTTTCTCCAGCAGCGGCATGGCGCGCTCCGGATCGCTGTTCATCAACCCCTGGATCGCGAGCATTTTCAAGTCGTCGTTGCTTTGTGATTCGGGATGCGCCGGTTGACCGGTTCGCTGCCGGACGTCGATCTCCAACGCGCTCGCGTCCTTCAGCCAACGGCTTTGCGGATAACGATGTTTCAAATCCGCAATGGTAGCCAGCGCGGTATCTCGTTTGCCCAAGCGATTCTCCGCATACGCCTTCCAATAGAGTGCGGCATCGGTTTGCGGGCCGTTCAGCGTCACAAGTTCCGCAAATTGTGATTCGGCCCGGTTGTAGTCGTCTTCGTCGAGGGCTTCGCGGCCGTCGTCGTACAATTCGGAGTTGCGCTCTGCCCGTTCCTGTTCCCGATCCCGCTTTTCTTGCTCCTGGTCTTGCCCATCGTCCGCGCTTTGTTCTTGTGGTTGCTGAGCCGCCTGCGCCGCGCTCGGCATGCTCGCGCACAAAGTCTTCGCAACCAAAGTGCTTGCGCCCGCCCGCGCTTGACCCTGCGCCACCAGGATCGCTGCAAGCGCGAAGTACTTCACGCCGCGAGCGATCGTGCTCTTCGAGCGAACCCGCGATGTGCGATCGCTCAACTCAGCCTGCCCCATCTCAACAACCTTCATGTGTTGTTCCTCTTCTGCGGCATCGATCCATTTTGCTTCGCAGCAGGCGTGCTGGATTCCTCGCGCTGCTCCAATTCTTTGCCGACCACGCGAACCTTGAACAAAATCCCGCGCGCATCGATACGCTGGCGAATCGTTTCCAACTGCGCGGGGGTGACTTCTTGCGGGCTATGCGCCACGTCGAGCAGTACCCGTTCGAGTTCGTCCAGCACATTGGCCAGCCCGGTATCACCCTGTTCCAAAGCCGTTTGCCGGTACAAGCGGTTTTCCTCCAGCAAATCTTCCGCGCGCCGCTGTTCGGCCGAAATGTTCACCTGCTTCTGCCTCGCGTTGAGCGGCTCGGCGTTCGCAAGCTCCACGAGCACCATTTCCGACCGGCCCAAGTGTTCGCCGACCGCCATGATCAAAACGCGCTCGCGCACTTTGCCTGCGCTGGCGTCGGCAGCGATCGGCGCCGGAGAAATTCGCTTCGTAAAGCGTCCCGCCATAAACGCAACAGTAACCATCGTTGCAATCGCGCCGACCGCTGTCCAACGACGCGGTTGGAGCCAACTCGTAGTGAATCCGCCGGCACCTGCAAAGCTCCACCAAGCCGCTCGTCGCTCCGGCAGCCGCGGCGCAATTTGCCGCCAAACGCGCCGCCCATAGTCGTCGCCCGGATCGGGAACCGGCATCGCACCCAGCGCCCCAAGAACCGCGTCAATGCGTTCGAACTCCGCCCGGCATTCCGTACAATCGGTCAAATGTTCCTTGATCGCATCGCGCCGTAAAACCTCGCCGCCGTGATACGCGATCAACTCTTCCTCATCCGGGTGTTTCATAGTTCAGTTCCCATTGCTTTTGCTTGTCCTCGCCGCTCCACGAAAGGCTCCAGCGATCGCCGCAATTTTTGCACCGAGCGAAAAACAGTATTCTTCGCGGCGCTCGTACTCGACTTCAGCGCCTCGGCAATCTCCTCGATCCCCGAGCCACCCCAATGCCGCATCACAAACGCCGTGCGTTCCGCAGGGGTTAGTTCATTCAGCGCGCGCCGCATGTGAACGGCGAGCTGCTCGCTCTGCGCCAGGCGTTCCGGTGACGGCGCGCCGTCCGGCACCAAGCTCGCCACATCGCGCTCGATCCCATCGTCCGACGGCCGGCCTGCGGGCTCGCGCTGTGCATCCTCGCTCTTACGCTGGCGCATCCTGTCGATGGCATAGTTCGCCGCGATGCGATACACCCAGGTCCCAAAGTTAGCGCGCGCCGCAAACTGCCCCAGTTTTTGATACGCCCGCAAGAACGCCTCCTGCACCACCTCTTCCGCGTCATGCTGATTGCCGGTCATGCGATAAGCGAGGCGAAACACGTTGCGGCTGTGCCGTTCCACCAAAGCTCGAAAAGCGTCGCGATCGCCCGCGAGCGTCCGCTCGACGGCGATGGCGTCACTGTCCCCAGTGGCTTCGACGCTCTGCCTCATCCGCCTCATTAGACAGGTTTTCGGCCTTGCGGTTAGGTCCGTTCCTCCTCGAATTGCACCCCGAATCGCCCGCAGGAAGCCTGAGCCTGACCTACGCCCAGCAATCAGATACGGTATGATGACCGTTCCAGCGCCGCATTTGCGCATACTTTTAACAGGGGGTCGGCTTGATTCCACGTTACACCCGCCCGGAAATGGGCCGCGTCTGGACCGATGCCAACAAATACGCCAAATGGCTGGAGGTGGAGCTGGCCGCGACCGAAACCTTGGCCGAGGCCGGCTTGGTGCCCGCCGGGGCAGCCGTGGCGCTGCGCACCCGCGCGAAGGCCGATGCCGCGCGCATCAACGAAATCGAATCGCGCGTGAAGCACGACGTCATTGCGTTCACGATGGCGGTCGGCGAATCCGTCGGCGATCCCGCGGCGGCGCGGTGGCTGCACTACGGCTTGACCTCCAATGACGTAGTGGACACCGCTCAGGCCTTGATGATTCGCGACGCTTCACAATTGATCGAGCGCGATCTCATTATTTTCGCCGAAATCCTAGACCTCCGCGCCCACCAGTTCCGCAATACGCCGCAGATCGGACGCACTCACGGCATTCACGCCGAACCCATTACGTTTGGGCTCAAAATCGCCAACTGGTTCGCGGAGAATCAGCGCAACATCAAGCGCTTTCGCGATGCCGCCGCGCAAATGGCCGTCGGCAAAATCTCCGGCGCGGTTGGAAATGCTTCGCATCTTGGACCGGAGATCGAGGCGCGCATCTGCAAGCGGCTAGGAGTTGCCGTCGCCCCGGTGACCACACAGGTGATCCAGCGCGACCGCCACGCCCAATACCTGAGCGCGCTTGCGCTCATTGCCGCGACGCTCGAAAAAATCGCGGTGGAAATCCGCCATCTCCAACGCACCGAAGTGCGCGAAGCCGAGGAGCCCTTCTACGGAGAGCAGCGCGGGAGTTCTGCAATGCCGCACAAGCGCAACCCGGTTACCTGCGAGCAAGTCAGCGGCCTGGCGCGTCTCGTGCGCTCCAACATGCTCGCTGCCTACGAAAATATCGCTCTTTGGCATGAGCGTGACATCTCGCACAGCTCCGTCGAGCGCGTCATTCTCCCGGATTCCACGATCCTGGTGGACTACATGCTCGCCAAGATGACCACCATCATCGGAGAGATGCGCGTGTTTCCTGAACGCATGCTGCGCAATCTGGAGTCCACGCATGGTCTGGTGTACTCAGGACAGCTTCTGCAGGACGTAATCGAAAAAGGCATGCCCCGGGACGAGGCGTATAAAGCCGTGCAGGAAAACGCCATGGCCGCCTGGGAAGGCGACTCCAGCTTTCGCGATCGCGTGGCAAACGATCCGCGCATCACCCGGTATTTGGACGCCGCTGCCCTCGCGCACACCTTCGATTTGCACCGCCAGCTTCGCTACGTGGATGCTATTTTCGACCGCGTCTTCGGCGCACATCCCGCCGGGGAAGAATGGACATTTGGAAGGTCCGCGACCAACAAGGGATAACGTTCCGTTCAGTCAGGAAATTGCGGAACGCTAGTCGTACAAAGCGAAGGCGCGATCGATGTTACTCGACCGCGCCTTTTCGCCTCTTTCTGAATTCAGCAAAGCGCTGAGCTCAGCTGCGGAGGCGGAAGCTAAAGTCTAAACCACAAATCGAAACGATATTGTAAAAATCTCGCGGCTTTATTCCACCCGCTGTACGTACCGCGCCTCCGAAGTATCCACCTTGATGCGGTCGCCCTCGTTCACGAAAGGGGGCACCGTTACCACCAGGCCGGTCTCCAGTGTTGCGGGCTTGCCGACCGCGCTGGCTGTGGCCTTCTGGAGCGTCGGCTCGGTTTGGACGACCTTCAGCTCCATGGTGTCCGGCAGATCAACGCCGATAGCCTTGTCTTCAAAAAATTCCACTTTTACCACCGTATTGGGAATCAGATAGTAGACCGTCTCGCCGAGCAGATCGCGGGTCAGATGCATCTGCTCGTAGGTTTCCGTGTTCATGAAGTGAAAATCGTCGCCCTCGTTATAGAGGTACTCGAATTCCACCGAATCCAGAATGGCGCGGTCGACGAATTCTTCCGCACGGAACCGGTAATCGATCATCGTGCCGGTCCGCAGATTCTTCAGCCGGGTCTGCATGGACCCACGTTTATTTCCCGGCGTGCGGTGGTCGGTGCTGAACACCGTATAAAGCTGGCCCTCGTGCTGGATGACCATGCCGGGGCGAAGTTGCGTGGCTTTTACACTGCTCATCGTAGTTTGCGATTCCGGCGCACCGGAATCGTGGGCTCCCTGTTCGTATGCAGCTTTCGGAAATTCCTGCAAGCGGCCGGTCGAAGTGCATGTGGCTGCGCGCGGAATGACTCGAGGCACGCTGGGGCAAATCCGCTTCCAGCGCGGAGCACCAGTATAGCGGCCCGCATTCGGACCGGTCAATCGCCCTGCTTCTTGTCTTCCTTGCCGCGCTGCTTCGCGCCGTCGGCCATGATTTTCTCAATTTCGTCGATTTTGCGCGGTAGGCGTTCACTCAGAAGTTTGTAGCCGCCTTCCGTAATCAGCACGTCGTCTTCGATGCGCACGCCGAGATTTTCTTCGGGGATGTAGATGCCCGGCTCCATGGTGACAACGTTTCCCGGC
>Ga0185299_10001382_pt1 | contig 47775 bp, 50 predicted proteins | sample PaiPotPPA55metaG_FD_128002 | JGI IMG/M metagenome (GOLD analysis project Ga0185299, IMG submission 128002) | Iron sulfur acid spring bacterial and archeal communities from Banff, Canada, to study Microbial Dark Matter (Phase II) - Paint Pots PPA... ... | reverse complement strand
TTGGGCGCGGGCACATCATCGCGTTTAATATCCTGAACATCGGCCGGTTGAAACTCGGCCCTGGCGCCGTGGGTGGAGCAAAAAACGTGCTTGCCATCTGCTTGAAATACGCCAAAGAACGCAAAGCGTTCGGATCGGCGATCGCCGAGTTCGGCGCCATCCAGCACAAGCTTGCGGAAATGGCCATTCGCACGTTCGCGGTGGAATCCATGGTGTGGCGTGTGGTGGGACTCATCGAGAGCCAATTGGCGCAGTCCGCTCATGATGATAAGGATAAGCACGCGGATTCACAGACCGAGCTCAAAGCCGTTGAGGAGTATGCCGCGGAGTGCTCGATGATTAAGGTTTACGCCTCCGAGATGCTGGATTACGTTGTCGATGAAGGCGTGCAGATCCACGGCGGCTATGGCTACCATCAGGATTATGCGGTGGAACGGGCCTATCGTGATTCGCGAATCAACCGGATCTTCGAAGGTACCAACGAAATCAACCGGCTCCTCATAACGGGAATGCTGCTGAAACGCGCCGCCCGTGGGCAATTGGGGCTTATCCCGGCGGTTCAAGCGGTACTGAACGAGACCGTGAAGGAGACAACTGGCTCTGCTGATGAAGAAGCTCGGCTTGTACGCAGCGCGAAGAAGATTGCTTTGTTCACGGTCGGGATTGCCTATCACAAATACGGGGCCGAGTTGGAAAAACAGCAGGAGATCGTGATGAACATTTCCGACATCGTCATGGAAGTTTTCGCGATGGAGTCGAGCCTGCTTCGAAGTCGCAAGCTTGCAGCCTCGGGCCAAGGGACGAATGCCGCTAACATGTGCGCCGTGTTTTTGCGCGAGGCCATGGATCGAGTAGAAGTCTCGGCGCGAAATGTCGTCGGCGCCTGCTCGTCTGGCCCCGCCCTGCGAGAGAATATGGCAACTCTACGCGGCTTTGCCAACTACGATCCGCTCGATGGAGTTGCACTGCGGCGCAATATTGCCGGCCGACTTCTGGCCGCTGGGCGCTACACCGTCTGACAGTGAGGCACCCTCCGCTATGGCTGCTGCTAACCCGGTAAACCGCCAATGGCGGCTCAGATCGCGTCCCACGGGGCTGATTAACGCTGACAACTTCGAGCTTGTCTCCCAACCCATACCGGAGCCGGGGGAGGCCCAGCTTCTGATTCGCAGCGTGTATCTCTCGCTCGATCCAGCAATGCGGGGGTGGCTGATTGACCGTCCGTCCTACGTTCCGCCCGTGCAGATTGGTGAAATCATGCGCGGGTTGGCTGTCGGAATCGTGGAGAAATCTAATCATCCAAAATTTGCCGCCGGTGACCGCGTCCAAGGGATGTTCGGCTGGCAAGAATATCTGCTTTCCAATGGTGAAGCTGTGACGAAGTTGCCGGAGAGCGGACTTCCATTTTCGGCTTATCTTGGACTGTTTGGACTGGCTGGGTTAACCGCCTACGGCGGACTTTTGGAAGTAGGCCAGCCCAAGGCAGGCGAAACTCTCCTGATCTCCGGTGCCGCAGGTTCGGTCGGATCACTCGTCGGCCAGATCGGCAAGATCAAGGGACTTCGTGTAGTCGGCATCGCTGGAACCGACGAGAAGTGCAATTGGCTACGAGAGGAACTCGCTTTCGACGCCGCCGTGAACTACAAAGACGACGACTACAAGAAACAGCTGAAGGCTGCCTGTGCGAACGGAGTGGATATTTATTTCGAGAACGTCGGGGGAGAAATCCTGGAAAGCGCGCTCTACCTCATGAACACCTTTGGTCGCGTGGTGCTTTGCGGCCTGATCTCGCAGTACAACGCCACGGCACCCGTTCCGGGACCCTCCAACTTTGCGCTGGCGATCAGCAAGCGCCTCAAGATCCAAGGTTTCCTCGCAATTGATTACTCCTCGAAAGTAAAGGAAATGGTGAGTAACTTCACGCAGTGGCACAACTCAGGCCAGCTAAAGTATCGGGTGGATGTCGTCCGCGGTATCGAGTCTGCGCCAGCGGCGATCAACAAATTATTCGACGGTTCCAATCATGGCAAACTAATGGTTCAACTCTCAGACCCTCCCACCGCTCCTTAATCGAGCCTCAGGCGCGGATTTTCAGCATAAGATCATCAAATTTGCTTCTAAGGCAAAACCTTGGCGAGTTGCTCGATTACATCTCAGAACTAACCACTTTCTTAGACGCCGCAGGGGGTGTACGATCCTCCTGTCTTTACTAGAAGCGACTGAGTATGCGGCTTTATCGTTAACGGAAGGTATCAGGCGGCGTGGGAACCGATGAACGACTTTCTCGGGGCCGCGTCGCAGGTTGCAAGGGATGTGCCCAACCGAGTCTTCCGTGAGCTACGAGGAGGAGCCATGCTCTCGGGCTGTAAATTGCTGTCCTGCCTAGCAAAGTCATTGAGGTACTTTTCACCGATCCCCCTGTTTCTGCTCCTATCTGTGAACCCAGGGCTTTCGCAAAAAGCGCAACCAGCAAACGCGAGCCTGCCCAACTATGACCTTCACACGGAAACGAAAATCAAAGGAGTGATCGACGAAGTGAATCTTTTTTCTGTTGGAACCAGGAAAGATTTCACAGAACTGATCATCAAGAACGGCGATGACAAGGCCCACATCTATCTGTGCCCCAAACCATTTCAGGAAGAGATGGGTATGAGCTTCACCAAAGGTGACCAAATTGCTGTTACGGGGTCGAAGGTAAAACAGGAGGAGTTGGACGTGATCCTCGCACGAGAGCTGGTGAAGGGCACCGATACGCTCTTGTTCCGCGATGACAAAGGCAAGCCGGTGTGGGATCCGCGAACCGGCAAGTGAGCCGAAGGGCGGCTGTCGCTACGCGAGTCGTCGCTACCTGACTTGTGGTGCGCTATTGATCAGATTTCTGTCCCGCCTGAAACGTCGTCCAGGGCCCCGCTTTCATATCGCGCAGAAGCGGCTTCTGCCAGGAGAACTCGGGATGATGATCCAGAAAATCCGCAGCCAGAAAATCCGCACCGCAAAGGTGCCCGGCGCGCGCGATCATGCTCATATTCGCGGCGAGTTTGCTGTCGGTAGCTTTTCCCTGGACCGCGCCCCCGGGATTGTATGCGTCCCAACCCCATTCCTTCACGCCGCGCGGTGAGGTATCCACATGGCCGCAGAGCGACCGCTCATTGGGCTGCGTCTTGTCCACACTCGAAGCGGCCTTCTCATAGCTGTCTACGTGATCCGATAAAAAAGCTTCGGCCATGGTTACGTCGATTTTTCCCTTCGCCTGCTTCATCAGCGCTTCCCAGCGCGCGTGGCGCGCGTTCGCCGAAGACGACGCATCGTTTGGATCGAAACCGCTGGTCTCTTCTTTGATCAGCTTTGGATCGCGCGCAAAATTTGAACTGACGAAGTATCCATCTTTCGTCCGCCACAGCGGAGTATTCTTTAGGCCAAGTTCGAGATAGGCAATCTCGCCCGTCTTCCGGTCTCCGATGAGCCAGTCGTTGGCGTATCCGCCGTTGTTGCCTTCTTTGATAATGCGCACGTAGTCGTCGATGCTCTGGGCGTATTGCAACGCCTTGCGCGAGCGCATGAACTCCGGCTTGCCGTTCGGATCCCAGCCTTCGAATTGCGTGATCGTGGTTTCCGCGATCATGATTCCGGCAGCGTTCACGCCGAAATCGTCGTCGCTGGTGATTACTCCAGGAAAGCCGTCCATCAGAATGCGCTGCCCGTTTTGCGGCACGATGTCGAAGATAATCACCCAGCGCTCGCCCGCGAGATAGCTGGTCCAATTGTTGTGCGCGATGACGATCTGGTGATCTTTGGTATAAGCGCCGGTAGCGATAAACGCGCTGCAATTGCCGGGAGCCGCAAGCTTCGGCGCCCTGGCCTGCTTCTCGCGCTGGTTCAGCCACGGCACGTAGTAGTCGGGAACTTCTTCGAAAGCATTCAGAGCGACAATGTCGTAAACATCCAGGTCGACGCCGTGCGCTTTCACGCCGTCGGCGATGCCTTGCAGCTCCTGTTGATATTCGGCGTCGATGTGCGGCCAAAGCATCTCGCGCGCGGTCTTGCGGAAAAACTCCCAATCGCGTTGCGTCTGGTGGGTATCGAATAGCTTGATCGCTTCGAGAGCATCGGCAATTTCCGTAGCTAGCAAATAGCCGTGCTGGAAGCCGATCTCGGCAGGTGAGCCTTCCACGTGAACATAGGTCCACCCACCTTGCTGAAAGCGGTAGCCCTTTTCCAGCCGAGGATCGGACGAAGCAACCGCTGCCGTTGCCGACGAAGCTAAAGCTTGTTGAGAAACCGTGCCTGCAACCGCAAGAACCGCAATGACAAAATATCGCAACGACAATAATGAAAATGACGAGGAAGACCTGTTAGACATGTACGTGTCCTCTGGTTTTTAGTGAACGCAATTGTAACCGAACACGCAGACAAAAAAAGGCGAGGTGCATTGGCACCCCGCCGAATCAATCACAAACTATTACTTAACGGCCTGCCCCGCCGTGGAATCCTCCACCACCGTGGAATCCACCACCACCGCTGCTGTGGAATTCGCCGCCCGCATGTGCTGCGCTGGCGTAACTGGCTCCCGCCGTCATGGACGGTCCAGAGTGGAATGCTCCCCGCTCCGCGCCAGTTCCCGTATAAACGCCATGCGCGTACGATCCGCTAGCAGCGTAGTGCTGCCCCGGTCCCCAGGCGCGTACGTTCGCCGCATTAAACGTGTGATAAAAATGCCCGCCATAAAACGGGGCGCGATAGACAAATCCCGGAGAATAAAATCCCCATCCGAATGGACTGTAGAAAATTCCGCCGCCGGGCATGAACGTGAAGGCCGAGAAATAAGGATCCCAGTACCAGCCTCCCCATCCTGGACCCCAACCCCATCCAGCTCCCCAGTAGCCTGCGCCGTATCCGCCGTACCAGCCACTCGCTGCAACAATTCGCGCGCCGTCCACATTGGCCTCCGCCACGTAATCAGATCGCAGACTGCTCCAGCGATACAGATCGTCGCCGTTCATGGCTTTCTTATCGAACTTCGCCGATTTTTCGGGCGCGTTCGCCGCCAGACTCAAGTCGTGTCCGCCTTTTAATTTGATCTGCTGGTTACCGTCCTGCACTATGGCTTCGCCATCAAAGACGCGAATTTGATTCTGTTGCAAATCAAAGTCGTAGAGTCCGGGCTTAGTGATTCTGACCGTGGCATTGCCTTCGACAACGCGCAGATTATTCTCCGGATAAATCTGGTCCACTTCCACCATCGCGTGGCCTTGTGTCAACTTCACCTCCGTATCGGTAAGAGTGGCTGCCACCATCGCAAGTGAAGAATTGTCGCCCTCGCGAAGGAACACTCCCGGGGTCAACAGAATCTCGGCCTTCCCAGTTTCCGTGCGCAATGATTGGCCGACTTGAACGTTAGTTTTGCCAACTGAGTTCTGGTCGAGCGCCTGATCCGCTACATAAACTTGCCCCTCAACATAATTCAAAGTTCCCGGCACAGCTGAATTTGGGCTCGCGTTACTCCCCCATGCGGGCACAGACAGAACCGCTGCCAGGAACAAGCCGAATAAGACCAAGCCAACTACGCTATGTGCCTGTAACAGCTTCATAAAGAAAACCTCCTACGAACTTCTACATCTATTCGCTAACTGCTTAGATGATTGCGGGAGCGTGAACGATGCCCGTAGGGCGCGCAGTGATGAGTCAACACCTTTACGAATCTTGACGTACAGATCAAGCGGGATGCACCGCGCAAGAGATGAAGTAACAGTTCGTTCAGATATTTGTGCGGGGCTCGGTGTGACGCTGCAGGTACCAGCAGGGCACGAATCCCGCGTGCGGGAATAGAGCGTGGACGCAGGTTTGTGGCTCGGGCGGATTAAACATGAAAACCGTCTTCCCGTTTTTCTGCTGCACCGCGTCGTAGCTCGAAACTGTCATCTGGCCGAATGCTGCATTTGTGCCGAGGCGATAGCGAAAGACGGCATAGTCGGCGGCATAGGCGACGAGCGTAATCCCAGCCGCTCCGCAAAATCCGACAACAATCATCCGCCTCAGAAAACGGCCAATTCGGGCTTTCAGCGCGGAACTCACGGAGTGTAATTATAGCGTTCCTACTGAAACTCCAAACGGCGGGGCATCCACATCAATTATTCTAATAATCGCCGAAGTTCCACTCTCTCCGTTGACAACTCCCGGCTTCGACAGGCAAACTACCGAATCGTCGTTTGCAGGCTTTCGACGAGCCCCTACGGGCATTCCAGAGGACAGGTGCGGGTCTAACATTAATTTAGCTGCTATGGAGCAAACCGTCTCCTATACGCTCGATTCCACTTTGGACACTGTCGACCATGCGGAGGAGAAGGCCACCCGCATTGCGACGGAATTGGGTTTTGCGGAAGACGAGGTGATGCAGATATCCATGGCCGTGCGCGAAGGCGCGGTGAACGCTGTGCTTCACGGCAACGCGTACGCCCCCGATAAGAAAGTAGTTCTGGCTTTCGAGCGCACCCCCGAGGATTTAGTCATCACCATCCGCGACCAGGGCAAAGGCATTGATTTGGGCAACATTCCCAACCCGCTGGCGCCGGAAAACCTGCTTAAGACTTCGGGACGCGGTATTTTTCTTATGCGTTCCTTCATGGACGTGGTGGAAATCCGCCCGTCTCAGACAGGGACAGAAGTGAAATTGATCAAGCACGTCCACGGTTCATCCGCGGGCGGCAAGGAGCGTACTCAGTGAGCATGAAACTTAGCACTCGGCAGGTGGACGGAGTCACCATTGTGGACTGCAGCGGCCGCATCACTCTCGGCGAAGGCAGTGTCACTCTTCGCGACACGGTTCGCGACCTGCTCGCCAAAGGCAACAAGAAGATCGTCTTGAACCTCGGCGACGTCAACTATATCGACAGCTCCGGCATTGGAGAGCTGGTCAGCGCTTTTACCACTACCAAGAATCAGGGTGGCGAACTTAAATTGCTGCATCTGACAAAGAAAGTGCACGACCTGCTTCAGATCACCAAGCTCTACACCGTCTTCGACGTGAAAGACGACGAAGCCGCCGCGGTCAAAGCCTTCAAATAAACCTGTTGCTTTGAAAGGGCGCGGCTTCAAGCCGCGCCGTCACACCCCCCTGACAACAGCGGATGTCATTCCGAACCGGGCACCAAGCCCGGTGAGGAACCTGCTGTCCCCGGCAAAGCTCTTTCTTCTAGATCGCTTCCTTCTCGCTGGCCTCCGCGGGCCGCAGCCCACCCGCTGGTATGGAGCTGTACCAATCAATCTTTCGCGTGAAATACATTACGGCCGCTATAGCAATAAAGCTCGCGACCGCGCCCACCAGAAGGGCATTGTCCTCGAGCCGCAGCAACAGGTAGATAAAGAAGTAGAGCACGCTGAATACAAACAGCGCGCGAAGTCCCTGCACCCGGCTGGCAAAAATCCAGCCTGCATTGGCGGAGAGCAGCGCCACCGTAGCCCCTCCACCCACCAGAAAGCCCCAGTCAAAACCAATCCGTTCCGCCAACGATAGCAATAACAGATAAAAAATCATGTGCGCGATGCCCACCAGCACATACTGCGCTGGATGCACGCGCTTGCCGGCAGTAACTTCAAAAACAAAGTACGAGAGAAACAACAAGCCGATAAAGAGAAGCACATATTTCAGCGAACGACTCACGGATTGATAAGGGTCCGCGACTTCAACAAAAGAGATTCCCATCGCCGTTTGCTCAAGCGCGCTGACGGCAGTACTCGTGCCCTCGGCCGGAATGCCGCGGGCAATGAAAGGAACCGACCACTCTCCGGTAAATCCCTGCCCAGAGACGGTACGCTTCGTAGGCAAAAACCCACCATCGAAGCCCGGACTCGGCCAGTCCCCCTCCGCCGTGAAGTGCGTGCTCTTGCCATAGGCTAAGACCGCAAGGCGCTGTGCTCCGGAAAACCGCAGGTTCGCGTCGACATTGAAGGTCGCATTTGGCTTGGCCAGTTCGGGAACTTTTACGCCAAAATAGGTCAGTCGCAGACTCGCATTCTCATCTCCAACGTTTTCTGCCGGGACTAATGTGCTTGTCTTGCCATTTGCCGTCAGCGTACCGTCCACCAAAGCTCCCCGTGCGTCGCTAACGCCAATCACGATTCCCGCTTGCGTCCAGTCCAGTTCAGCCCCCGCTGGCAGCGCGGAAGGCGAGTTGGTGAGATCGAATGCCGCATCGAATTTCAGTTCAGCCTCATAGACAGGCACCTTAAACAGAGAACGATTCCGCTCTTGCGTATAGACCTTTACCGCAGCCTCGGCTTTCGTCGGAAACACAACGTATAGCCCGTGTGTAGGCAAAGCGCCTTTGTAGAGCGGCGGAACGCTGTAAGGAATTGACAGCGAGGGCCCAAGGAAAGTCTGCTGTCCGCCTGCCCGGCCGCTGATCTCCTGGATTACATCTGCGGCGCGCTTGGTCCGATCTTCCACAATACTGTTTACAAAGAGCGCCGGAATCGTCATCAGCAAAGCCAGTACGCAGACCAGGAGCAGTTTGAGCCCCATCGAACGGGACCGGTTGCGAATCTGGACGCTCAGCGGAACCTGGTTCATGGCCGCCTCCCTAAACTTTCAAGCAGTAACTTAGCAGAAAGTACTTTGTATTGCAAAGTGCATCCATTGGCTACTTTTGTAAGCCGCGACATCACCCTCAATGCTGCAATATTCACAGGCAATCCTGTGACATCCAACCTTGCATAGACACCAGATTCATTCCATCATTGCCGAGCAGGAAGTAAATATCGAGATAACTTAAGTTTCTGTTTGTGGTCGGTACCTCAACACTCATGGTCATGCTGCCTAAGATCGCAGTGCTTACCTTCCTACTATCCTCTAGCGCACTCGCCGCTTCTGATTGTCTTCCCATTGGCGACGCCAAACGACACGTCGGGGAAAATAAATGCGTCACAGGAAAAGTAGTTCGGGTGAAGGCTGGAGCCAAAGGCGTGCACTTTGTCGACTTCTGCGAAGATCAAGCCTCCTGCCCCTTCACAGTCGTGGTCTTCCCTTCCGACCTTAAAGATGTGGGCGACGTTCGCCGCCTGGCAGGACACGTCATCGAAATTCACGGATCAGTGAAGCTCTACGATGGCCGCGCTGAAATCATTCTCAACCGCGTCAGCCAGCTAACCGGCGGATCAACTCTGATCCCGCCCTTGCCCAAGAACTACGATGTGGAAAAACAAGGCCACTACAGCGCGGGACGAATGCGTCCTACGAAAAAGCCTGCCAAAGTTAAGGCTGCGCCCTCAACCTCGGCGACCTACGGCAACGAGGCGGACGTCAGTGAAGAACCGCCGCAGTGAACTTTGGCATGAACCGCTTGACCTACTGTCACCGGCACGTCACTGTGAAACGCTGGACCGTATTCCCCGCCCAACCCTGCGCCGAGCCATACGTGAAAAAAACGTAGAACTCTTCCCCCAGCACGTTCGGGTCGTCGCCCGTGCCGATGGGCACCGCATAATCAAAGCTCGTCTGGTTATTCTCATCTTGCCTCAACAAAACCGGAAGCGTCCAAGACAAACCATCCGCCGATTCCGCATAGGCGATGTGCTGCGTATCGTCGGTAATCATCACGTAACGATCCAACGCGCTGTCATAGGCCACGTTCGCCGAACCCGCATAGCCCGCGTTCGGATTCAGATCGGTCGATAATCCTCCAATCCCAGGCTGGCCCCACGCGCCTTCGTAATACTTCTCAAACCTCGCCGCATGAGGACGTTCGCCAAACGCGTCTTCCAGCACGGAGGCAAGCGGCGCCCGCGCCACCGAAACGATCGTAGCCGTAGTCGGTTGAGTCGTACCGTTCGCGATCCAATCCGGAAAGTACACATAGAAATACTGCCCATCAGGAGAGTCAACCAGCCGTGGGGACCCTAGATCAAAACCCGCCAGGTCCGTTTCGTAAGGCTGGTTCAGCCGAATGATTTCGCCCAAGTCTGTCCAGTAAAAGCCGTCATCCTTCGACACTGCCAACCCCAGCAATGAGTAGAAGCTAGTGTCGGTGTTGATTTCGGCGTGATACACGTCAAGCAAGCTTCCTGCTCCTGGCTTGCCCTCCGGAACACGGTAAATCCTCCCGCCTCCCAGGTAGGTATAGCTGCCGTAGTTCGGATTCACACCCGCATCCCGATTGGGATGGATGATCACATCAATGGGAGGAGCCGTGCCTGCAGGATTGTCCAGCGTTCCGAATGTCCGCGTGACCGACCCGTACTTGTTGTTACCGTTGTGATGCGCACCATCGCTCGCGAAAAACGTGTACCCCACATCCGTCTTGAATACGCCAAATTCCGAGTCCGGCCACGCGAAACCAAACTGACGATCGGTGATCGGCGGTATCGCCTTCTGGCCCGCAGCCTTCCGCTGGGCCGCCGTCACCACCGTTTTCAGATCGCTCACCGCCGGCTGGCAGGCCTGCGTTATGCTTTGCGCCGCAGCCCCGATAGGCCACGCTCCCGCAGTGCACAAGAGCATGAGGCCCCACGCAATAGGTTCGCTCAAAACCTTTGCTACAGTTGTCTGACCGAACAGTTCACAGATTCGCATCGCCAACACCCCTCGGTCCCGGAAATCTCACTTTCTGCAAACCCCACCCCAGTCGGAAAGTTTGGCATAGCTGAGATTCTCTTTCAGCCGGCACGATTGGAACTGTTCCGTGCTCAAACCATCCCCTTCCGCAACTCCTCCAGCGGATACCTCGTCCCTCGCCATATAATTCCGTCGTTCCACAGTGCGTGAAACATGGAGAGCAGCAACGTATAAATGAACAGCCCCGTACTCACCGGATGCAGCAGGAAATAATAAGCGGGAACTCCTGAGCGCCACGACATTCCTACGTAGATGGAGAACATCGATCCCAGGGCGATGGCATAGGGCAACCGCTCCCAGCCGTGCGCGATCCATATGCCAAGAAACGGCATGAGATTGAGGAAGGCAAGGCCGAAAGCGGAGATCACCGTGCGCCACCACTGGAACGACAACACCGCAAAGAAATTCTTTGTCAGATTCTTGACCACGCCGCCGGCGCCGCGCGCCCAGCGAATCGAAATCAGGTCGCCGCCGAAAACGTTGCGTTGCGCGAAACCCGCGTTCTTCACCACCTTGCCCAGCTTCATGTCGTCCAACACTTCCATGCGCAAGGCTTCGTAGGTTCCTATAGCGTTATAGACGCTGCGCCGAATTAAATTGAACGCGCCGACGCCCATGTGGTCCTTCGACTTCGGATCCGCCACTTTCCATGGCCTGTGACCAAAGACGAACATCGTTTGAAAAAACGCGATCATCATGTACTCACCCGGGCGCTTCATGATCATTTGCGGGAACAACACTAAGTGATCAGCACGCTCGGCCTCGGCGTAGGCCACAGCGCGCCGCAGCGTGTCGGGCTTAAATAAAACATCCGCATCGGTAAACAGCAGCCAGTCGCCGGTCGCCTGGTTCGTGGCGGTCCACATGGCATGAGTCTTGCCCAACCATCCGGGAGGCAATTCCTGGTGATGAATTACTATCAACGATGGGTGCCCCATTTCTCGCGCTCTTTGCGAGAAGTGGGGGTGGGAATTTTTGGCCACCGCCTCCATGATCTCCCCCGTACCATCAGTCGAGCGATCGTTTACCGCGATCACTTCGTAATTGTCGTAGTCGAGTTCAAGCAGGCGGGCGATTGATTGCTCGATATCCCGCTCTTCATTCCGCGCCGGCACGATAATTGAAACCCGCGGATTGCCGGAAACTTCTTCTGTAGGCGCGACGAGTCTGCGGTCCCACTCAGGATTAGAAATGTTGGCGACGCTCGGCATGCCGATCGCGGCATCCACTATGCGGGAAAACCACGCCAGGGCAAGAATCGTGCCCGCAATCCAGTGAAAGTAATGCATCCTGCTTAAGTCTTCCCTGCCCCAACAGCTTCCCTGTCGACGCTGACCGCTGGCGCGAATCTCATCCCATAAAACAGTATGGCAGATGAAACCGCCATACCGATCACAGGCAGAATAAACGCGGCTTGCAGGGACCGCTTGTCAGCGACCCATCCCATCATGGTTGGCGAAGGCACATCCCCCAGAATATGAATGATAAAAATATTCACCGCCAGCGCAGTCGCCCGGATGTGAGCGTCAACCGAGTTAATCACGGCCGCGTTCAACGGAGCCGTATTCAGCAAAAGAAAAAACGACGCCACTGCGATAGCTGGGATCATGGCCCGGCCGCTGACGAAGAGCGCCACAATCATCGCCGGAATACCCAGCGCCATGCTGGCCGCCGAAACCAGATAGTAGGCACTCTTCATGCGGCGCAATAGATAGTCCCCAAGCCAACCGCCGGCCAATGCGGAAACAATTCCGTCTCCAACAATGATCAAGCCAAACGTCAGGTTGGCGGCTTCCAGCGTGTAGTGGCGCTCGCTGTAAAGGAACTGCGGCATCCAGACTTGGATGCCGCCGAGAGAAAATGTCATCGCAGCCATGCCCAGCGTTGCCGTTAGAAACGCAGGGTTGCGCCACAAGCCAAGAATTGTTGTTCGCTCCGGCGTGCCTTTCAACGAATCAAATTGGCCCCGCTCCGGCTCCTTGAGGAACAGGACACTAATCGCCAGCAAAAATCCCGGAGCCGCTGCAATGTAGAACGGGAAACGCCAGCCGTGATGCGGAGCCAGGTAGCCCCCCAGCAGATATCCCGCGGCCGATCCAACCGGAATTGCAAGATAGAACACGCCGAGGATCCTCCCGCGTTTCTCTTCCGCAAAAAGATCAGCGACAAACGTCGGCGCGATGGTGACGAATGTGGCCTCGCCGATGCCGACCAACGTGTGCCGGATCAGCAATTCGGTGTAGTTGTGGGTAAACGCCGTCAGTAGCGTGAGCGCGCTCCAGAAGATTGCTCCCAACACGATGATAAGCTTGCGCGAATAACGATCCGCCAGCGGGCCAACGAACGGCGCGGCCAGCATGTAGAAGCCGAGGAAAGCGCTGGTGAGATAGCCGATCTGCGTCTTCGAGAGATGGAACTCGTCCTGCACCAGCGGCTGCACCGCGAATAGCACATTGCGGTCCGCGTAATTCAGCAGATTCAGCGCCGTGAGCACGATTAGTGCCGTGCGCGGCTGGAGTTTATCGGAGGTCACGGTCTCGCGAATATAGCATGGCGGCAATTGCCGGATGGAGTGGCATGTTGGGTAATTGATATCCGCGACAATTGTCGCTATAATAGACGACAAATGGTAAACGACCTGCGCGCCGTGGTGAAGGAACTTGGTGGACGAAGCGTGCTGGGGCGAAAGCTCGCCAGCCAGCGCGATCTGTGCCAGGCCATTCGTGACGGGTTCCCGCCCGCCGTCGTCGAAGAGTTAATGCGAGCCTCCGGCTTGACCCTAAAAGAGCTTGCCGACTCGCTCGATCTTTCGCCGCGCAGCCTGCAACGGCGGCGCCGCAGCGGGCGGCTGGCGCGATTCGAATCCGATCGTCTTTACCGCATGGCCCGCATTGTCGCCCTGGCACGACAGAGTCTTGGCGACCGCAAAAGTGCGGCGCGCTGGCTGAAGCGGTCGAATCGCGCGCTGGGCGGTGCCACTCCCATCAGCGCCATGGATACCGAATTGGGCGCTCGCCAAGTCGAGAACGTTTTAGGACGGATCGCCTTCGGCGGAATCAGTTGAGCCAGCTTCATTCGAGGCAGGTCTATCGCGTGCTGCGCAAAGCCTTCGCGCGCGCTCCTTTCGATGGTGAAGGCGCGTATCTTTACGGCGGCCGCTGGTCGAGCGTTGGCACTCGCCTCTCCTACACTTCCGAACATCAGTCCCTGGCAATGCTGGAATATTTCGTTCATCTTGAGGCTGACGAAGCGCCCTCCGATCTCGTTCTCGCGACCGCGGAAATACCCGACGATCTTCCGAAGCACCGTTTCGCAGCCGATAAACTTCCATCCCACTGGCGGCGATCGCCCGCTCCAGAGGAACTTGCCAGCATTGGAGACGAATTCGTTCAGAACGGTGAGCACTGCGTTCTGATCGTGCCATCAGCTCTGGCCCCCCACGAAAGCAACTGGCTCCTGAATCCGCAGCATGCCGGCTTTCGCAGGATCGTTATCTCTAAACTCGAGCCGCTGAGTTACGATCCAAGAATGTTTGACGTTGCGCGCAGAAGAGTGCGCAAGCGTTAAATCCGCTCACTTCTTTCTCCGAGCCCTCGGCCATCTCGCAAGCACGGTCGTCGAAATGCCTCCCCGCGGACGAAAATCCCCCTTCACCTCGGCCCATACCGGCTTGGCCCAGCGCACCACATCCTCAAGCACGCGGTTTACAACGTTCTCTTGAAAGATCCCAAGGTTGCGGTAAACGTGCAGATATTCTTTATATGATTTCAGTTCAAGGCAGGCTTTGTCGGGTTGGTAACGAAGAGTGATCACGCCAAAATCGGGCAGGCCGGTCTTCGGGCAGACCGAGGTGAACTCCGGATCGTCGATCACAATTTCGTATCCCGGAAACTGGTTTGGCCAGGTTTCTATCTCAGGAAAGCTGGCGTCCAACCCGGCAGCGGCGTGTTCTGGAGTGTAGCGGGAAGGTTTTGGCATAACGTTTATTGTAGCGTCTTCCATGATATTTTCTTGGCTATGAAAAAGCCGGTCCTGCTCGTAATCGACATGTTGCGCGACTTTTTTGACCATTCAGAACCGGGCCGAAAAGAAAGGTTGGTTGAAGCCATCAACGAACTGGTGGCCATCATGCGAAGTCTCGCCCAGCCCGTGATCTGGGTGCGACAGGAGTTCGAGCCGGATCTGCGGGATGCCTTTCCGGAGATGAGATCGAAAGGAATCCGCATCACAATCAAAGGAACCCAGGGTTGCGAGATTCTTCAGGAACTTTCCCTGGCTCCATCCGACCTGGTCATCGTGAAAAAGCGCTATAGCGCGTTTTATGGAACGGCCCTGGATGAAACTCTCGCGCGGATTCAGGCTGACACGATCATCGTTGCTGGAATCAATACTCACGCTTGCGTTCGCACGACTGCAATCGATGCCTATCAACGCGACTGGCCCGTGGTTTTGGCCGCAGATTGCATTGACTCGTATGACCAGGAGCATCATGAAATCTCAGTCAAGTATATGTCGAAGAAAATCGCGGCACTGATGACCAATGCGGAGATTCGCTCGGCATTGGGGCCGCTCAGCCAAAACGAGACCGTTCGGGCCAGATTGCGCTAAAATTCCTCGGCGGCTGTCCTCGCAATCTCGATTTACCGGCATCCGCCGGGGTCCGGCAGCATCTAACCACGCAACGGCTCGGGAAGACTCAGATACTGTTCATAGCGGCCAGAGTGGTAAATTGATACTTGCAATTGTCCTGCTGCGCCCTGAAAGATAACTGGTTGGCAACAAACCACAATTCGAATGGACACGCGCCCGCGCGCAAGCGCCGCACATGGCTGGTGGCTGGAGTCGCTGCCGCTCTCGCGTTGATCCCTGTATTTACTCGCCAGACGCCGATCCGCATCCGCACCACCACAGTCGAGCGAGGCCCTATCCGCAGCCTGATTTCCACGAACGGAAAAGTCGAGCCCATCCGCAATTTCGAGGCGCACTCCCCGCTCCCGACAACGGTGAAGCGCCTGCTGGTAAAAGAAGGAGATCACGTTCGCCAGGGACAACTTCTGTTGCAGCTGGATGACGCTGATCTTCGCAGCCAAGCGGCGCGAGCCCAGGCTCAAATCAAGGCGGCACAGGCCGATCAGGCCGATCTAACTACCGGCGGTACGCGCGAAGAAATGCTCACGCTCGATTCCCAACTCATCAAAGCCCACGGCGCGCGCGACGCAGCCCAGCGTAATTTGGATTCGCTTCGCCGCTTAAGCCAGCAAGGCGCAGCCTCCGCGGGCGAAGTGAAACAGGCGGAGGAAGATTTGCAGCGTACCCAGGCCGATGTCACGCTGCTTGAGCAAAAAAAGAAAGATCGTTATTCGCAACCGGAGGCGGCAAAGGTTCAGGCCCAGGGCGCGGAGGCGCAAGCCGCCTACGACGCGGCTGAAGAAGCACTGCAAAAATCCAGCGTACACGCGCCTTTCGATGGAATCGTCTACGCTCTCCCCGTCAAACAAGGCGCCTATGTGCAGACAGGAGATCTGCTGCTGCAGGAAGGCGATCTTTCCCAAATGCTGGTGCGCACCTTCGTTGACGAACCTGAAATCGGCCGCCTCGCCCCCGGACAACCCATCGAAGTCACGTGGGACGCTTTACCCGATCGAGTCTGGAAGGGCACCGTCAGCACCATTCCTTCCACGGTCAAACTGCGCGGCTCGCGCAATGTTGGCGAGGTTACTTGCACGGTCGACAATCACGATTTGCGGCTATTACCGAACATCAACGTCGGCGTCACGGTCATCACCGCCGAACACAGTGGCGTGCTGACCGTGCAGCGCGAAGCCGTCCGCATCGACGACACCAAGCCTTATGTCTATCAAGTAGTAGATGGCGTGCTCAAACGCCGCGATGTGCAAGTCTCGCTGCAGAATCTGACTCGCGTTGAGATCACCGCCGGACTTCCTGAAAATTCCGTCATCGCATTGTCCTCGGTCGATACCAAACCGCTCGTCGAGGGCGCGCACGTTAAAGTGGTGCCCTAACGCATGGGATCCACCGATGACACCGCTTGTCATTCCAAGGGAGCGCTGTTGGCGCAGCGGGGTTCCAGAATATTCACGTATTTGGCACGCATCTTTCTTGGAACTCTAGTTTCCATACCAATCCTGTCTTCCGCGCTCACCGACTCACCCCAAGACCTTCTTGCGGCTGGCCGCGTCGATCAGGCTTTCGAAACACTGCAGCGCCAAATCCGCAGCGAGCCCACCGCCGAGGCTTACAACCTGCTCTGCCGTGCTCACTTCGAACTGGGAGCGTGGGACGCCGGAATTCCCTCCTGCGAAAAAGCCATCGCTCTCGATCCTCATAACGGGCTCTATCATTTGTGGCTGGGACGCATTTACGGGGAGAAGGCGGACCACGCAGGTTTTATGAGCGCGGCCGGCTTGGCAAAAAAGGTTCGGACCGAATTTGAACGTGCCGTCGCACTCTCGCCCGACAGCTGGGAAGCCCGCACCGACCTTGCCGAGTTTTATCTGGAAGCGCCCGGAGTTGTTGGAGGCGGCAAAGATAAAGCCCGCGACGAAGCCAACCGCCTGGCTCCGTTAGATGCAGGCATGGCGCATTGGGTGAAGGGCCGCATCGCGGAGAAAAATAAAGATACCGATGCCGCCGAGCAGGAATTTCAAGTCGCCATTCAGGTCACTCACGGTGGCGCCCGCTCATGGCTCAATCTGGCCGGGTTCTACCATCACATGAATCGCTTGCCGGAAATGGACCAGGCTTTACGCAAGCTCGAATCGAGTCCGCTCGATCATCCCGGAGCGCTCGTCGATGGCGCCGGCATCCTGCTGCGCAGCGGCCGTGACTACCCCATGGCCGTGCGCCTGCTACACCGCTATTTCTCCTCGCCGGTCGAAGAAGCCCCTGCATTCAAGGCCCATGTCATGCTCGGGGAAGTGTTTGAAAAACAAGGCGACCGTAGCGCCGCCGCTGAAGAATATCGCACCGCTGTCGCCATGGCGCACACCTACCGTCCCGCCCAAGAGGGATTGAAGCGCGTCACTCGCTAGTTGCAACTTACTCGTTGGAAATGATTTCGAGATGATGCTCGAAGGGAGATCTATCGAGCGATTGATTTAATTCTGCCGACGCGATCCAGCAGATTGGAAGCATTCAGTCGGCGGCATTGTTCCTCAAAGTTCTCGCGCGGCCCCCTCCAGTGAAGGTCCTCGACTGTATCAAAGACGGGCACATCCAACCGCAGAGTTGCCAGAGTGCGAAACAGCAACGCATCGCTCCACCCGTTAAATAGCGATTCCGAGAGCACGCGCGCCTTCCGGATGGAGGGATGCCACTCTCTCCAATCCTTCGGAATATTTTCAAGGTGCGGATACTGCGAAAAAGCCATAGCCGCGGCCTTCACGCCCCAGCCCGGCACGCCCGGAAAGCCATCCGCGCTATCGCCCACCACCGCCAGGTAATCCGGAATCGACTGCGGATTGACTCCAAACTTCGCCACAACGCCCGCTTCATCGCGCACGATGTCGCGCCTGCGATCAAGCTGAACGATTCGTGTTCCCACCACGCACTGGGCAAGATCTTTGTCCGGCGTACAGATGATCACTTGACCCACGTGCTCATCGTTCGCAGCTTTAACGGCGGCGGCAGCCAGCGCATCGTCCGCCTCGTAGTAGACCATGGGCCACACCATCACGCCCATCGCCTGCAACGCATCTTCGAGAACGGGAAACTGCGCCAGCAACTCCTCGGGCACGCCTTCGCTGGTCTTGTACCCGGGATATAGATCGTTGCGAAAGGACTCCACTACATGGTCGGTGGCAACGCCGATGTACTTCGCGCCGCTCTCGATCATCGACAGGACAGACGCCAACACACCTCGCACCGCGCCCACATCTTGGCCGTTCACATCGGCTGCCGCGGGCACGGCAAAAAAGTGCCGGAACAATTCGTAGGTCCCGTCAATCAGGTAAACGTCCATCCGGCTCCATTAAATTTCTGCCAGCGATGTTATAGGATCGAGCAGGCGAACATCACGGAAAAATAACTTCGGAAAATGAGTTGGGGACTTGGGGAAATAAGGCGGGGAAATAAGTAATGACCTCCGTGAGAATGGACAAATGGCTGTGGGCCGCGCGGTTTTTCAAAACCCGCTCCCTGGCTGCGCGCGCCTGCGATCTGAGCCGCGTTCAATCCAACGGGCAGCCTGCCAAGCCGGCCCGCGAGGTCCGCGTTGGCGACAGGTTGCGCGTCAGCAACGACGGCGGCGATTTTGAAATCGAAGTGCTGCTTCTCAGCGAAGTGCGCGGCCCCGCGTCGGTCGCCCAAACTCTTTACCGCGAGTCCGACGCCAGCCGCGAGCTCCGCCAAAAAGTAGCAGCGGAGCGCAAGGCCATGAAGCAGTTTGAAGAATTACCCGCCGGCCGCCCCTCGAAACGCGATCGGCGAAGGATCATCCAGTTCCGCGGCAGAGCGTGAGCGAATCCACAGCAGTCAGTGTTTTGTTGAGAACGCAAACGAAATTGCTTTTATGGATATCGCTTCACAGGGGCGGCACCGTTTTCGTCGGTCTCACGGATGGCTTCGACCTTGGCCAGTTCCGGTTTTTTCTTGTCGGCGGGCTTAACCCCGTGAACGCTGACTGCCTGCTCGAGTTGGGTCATGAGCGTTTGCAGGTTTTCTTCGCCGGTATCGAGGATCTTGCGCAACTCCGCGCTCGCTTTCATGGCTTGCTCGTAGGCTTCCCGAGCTTTGGTAAGAAGCGGGAGCTGCTCGATGAACGCCGTCGCGCTACGGGTGAACTCGTTCAGCGACTCTGTATAGCCGGTCATGTTTGGAGCTGATGATGGCTGCTTATCCCCCTCGGCAACCTTTTGAGATCCGGCGGCGAGACTCCATTTTTCGAAGCGGCCGACGATGGAAGATCCCATAGGAGCGTCGCCGGACTCCGGCGTCAGCTTGGCGAGCTCAGGCTGCGTGTCCGCATTATCGTCCTGCTTTTTCCACATTCCGTACTCCTTTGTATTTAGACCATAGCGGAGCGGCGCAGATTGAAATTATAAATGGCGGGCCTGGAAGATCAACTTCAGCGGCCCAACGTATTTGGGAAGATGCTGCCGCAGCATGAAGAACTGGAGAATCGGCTTGCAGCCTAAGTGATTGAAAAAATGGAGCGGGAGACCGGGATCGAACCGGCGACATCCAGCTTGGGAAGCTGGCGTTCTACCGCTGAACTACTCCCGCTCACGGGCGAATGCCCCATCACACGGAGACCGCGCGCCCTGCACGCATTTCGCATCCCCATCAAAGTCTAGCATCGCACGCCGGGGGAAACAATCGTGCTCGCGCCTGGCTCTTCCAATCTCGGCGATTCCAATTTCGAATCTCGAATCTCTCGACGAAGTTTTCGACGCAACCGCCGCGGCTCCTCCATCCCTCACTTTCCCGCAGTGACGGTTGCCTTCGCTTCGATCATGGTAGCCACCTCGGCCACCCGCCGGTACGATTGCAGTCTCTCGGCGTGGTCATAGGTATCAGTGACAATGATCACCTCGTCGGCCCCAGTTTCACCCACCAGCTTCTCCAACCCTGCCTTTACGGTTGCATTCGATCCCACAATTGCCGCGCCCAGCCTACTCTCCACGGCGGCACGCTCCGCATAGTTCTGCCAGAGAGCCTCCATGGAATCCACTGGTGGCAATAATTCTACCGGCTGATTTCTTATCAGCCGCAGAAAACGCTGCTGCGGAGTGGTGAACAACCGCCGCGCTGCCGCGTCCGTCTCCGCCGCAATCACTTGCACCGCGACGATTAAGTATGGCTTCCGCAGAACTTCGCTCGGCCGGAACCGATCGCGATATAGCTCCGCCGCCGCGTATAGATACTCAGGCGCAAAATGCGCTGCGAAGGCAAACGGCAACCCCAGCATTCCCGCCAGTTCCGCACTGAAGCCGCTCGACCCTAACAACGTAATCGGTACATTGCTCCCCTGTCCGGGAATCGCTTTCACCACCTGCCCAGGTTTTTCGGGTCCCAGGTAGGTTCGCAGTTCTTCGAGCAGCGCCGGAAAATCTTCCCCACTCTGGCTTAAATCCCTCCGTAGCGCCCGCATGGTTTGAAAATCGCCACCCGGAGCCCGTCCCAACCCCAGATCAATTCGGCCCGGATACAACGCGTCCAATGTTCCAAACTGCTCCGCCACCACCAGCGGTGCATGGTTCGGCAGCATTACTCCACCGCTGCCTACGCGAATCGTCTTCGTCGCCGCCGCTACATGCCCAATCAACACCGGCGTAGCCGAGCACGCCAGTCCAGAAATGGAATGATGTTCCGCCAACCAGTAGCGCTTGTAACCCAACTGCTCCGCGTGTTGCGCCAAATGAACTGACCGGGCGATTGCGCTGCCTGCGGACTCCCCTGTTCTCATGCCCACAAGATCAAGAACTGAAACCGCTAATCCGTTACTCATTCTGAATTGGATGACACGGAAGCGAAACCGATGCGACTTACCGTTTCGGCAGAATGCGACTCACGAACAGGTGGCAACAACAACCGGACCAGTATTTCATTTAGACTGCCTGCAGATCACAAATGCCTTCCTCATCCAGTTCTTCATCCAGCAGAAAGCACGCGGGCCCCGGCGTCAGCAACGATCAGCCACCCGTTCCCGAGCCCACATTTTCGGAGCGCGCCCGCACTCTCATTCACCTGGGCCGCATCGGCAGCCTTTCCACTCTCTCGCGCAAGCAGCCCGGCTTCCCTTTCGGATCAGTCATGCCTTACGGGCTCGATGCCGCCGGACGTCCTATATTCCTTATCAGCACCATGGCCATGCACACCCAGAATCTGCAAGCCGATCCGCGCGCCAGTCTGCTCGTCACCCAGCCTGATGCCAGCGGTGACCCGCTGGGCGCGGCGCGAGTCACAGTAATCGGCAACGCTGCGATCATTCCGCAAGCGGAAGTAGCCGAGGCGCGCACGCTCTACCTGGAGCGCTACGCCAATGCCAAATATTGGGTGGACTTCGAGGACTTTTCTTTTTACCGCATGCAAGTGCTGGATGTGTACTACGTTGGAGGCTTCGGAGTGATGGGCTGGGTGCAGGTGTCAGATTACGATCAGGCTCGGCCCGACCCGCTCGCCGATGCCGCAGCCGGGATTATCGAACACATGAATGCCGATCATAAGGAGGCGCTGCTCCTACTGGCCCGTTCATTCGCCGGCATCGAAGCGCAAGAAGCGGCCATGACTTCGGTGGACCGCCTCGGCTTTCACCTTCGCCTCACGACGCCGGATGGCATGAAAGGCGCCCGCATTGCTTTTCTGCGGGAAGCAATCACTCCCGCGGAAACTAGGAACGTTCTGGTAGAGATGGTGCGGCAGGCGCGTCAAGGCGCCTAGAAACTTCCCAACCCTTTGTCATTCCTTGCGCCCATTGTCATTCCGAGCGAAGCGAGGAACCCTTGGTTTCAGCTGACACAAACGCCTGACTGATCCCGATCTGCCGCTAAAAGGAAATGCCCGAAACTCTTTCGAGTTTCGGGCACTGTTGTTGCTCAGAAAGCGGTCGTTAGACGGCCTGAACGTTCTCTGCTTGCCAGCCCTTGGGGCCCTTGGTCACGTCGAACTGCACGGTTTGGCCTTCCTGCAGGCTGCGGAAGCCCCCCGCCTGGATCGCGGAGAAATGCACGAAAACGTCTTCGCCATTCTGACGGCTGATAAAGCCATAGCCCTTGGCGTCATTAAACCACTTCACTGTTCCTTGTTCTGCCATTGTTGGTAGTCCTATTCTTGTTTCTTTGGATTGTGCTGAGAAGATTCGCTGCTAGTGAGGGGGTGACGCTGGTTGGCGATACCGACCTTCAATTGCTTGTGAGTCAAACTTAGCTGGACTTAATTGTACACCAGAAGTCAAGTTAAAGTGAATATTTTTTAACCCACATAATCCCAAACCTCGCCGGGGCGGCCATCCTGTGCCTGGGCGGTTTACTCCGAGTACCCATCCTGATCGTCCTCATCTTCGTCTTCGTCGTGTTCTTTTTCGTCCTCTTCTTCTTCCTCTTCTTCTTCTGGCTCACTTCGAACCTGGAGTTGACCTGCGGCCCAATGCTCTTGCCGGCTGGAAACCACACATTCTAAAAATCTTCTGCTCATGGCTAAATGTTACACCCACCGCGGTCGCTCCTGAGGCTCTGACAGTTCCGCATTAGGAATGACTCACGAATTTCACGCTGCCATTAAAGCCTTTTCGCTGGACATCCGTGGGCGTCGTGATTAGCTTGATCTACCTCTCGATCATTCAGCAGCGCCCGGAGATATTTTGTGGCGACCTTCTACACGGATGTTATTTCAAAGGATGCGCGCTTCGGTTTCGCTGACTCGTGTTGCCGACCCTTCCCTGCTCGAACCCGGCACCCGGCAACTGGTGGAACGCATAATCACTGCATCGCAGCAGATGGGAATTGAAGTCCTGATCTACGAGACCTATCGCAGCCAGGATCGTCAGCGGCAACTGTTCAATAGCGGCGCATCCAAACTTCGAACTGTCGGCGTCCATCACTACGGACTGGCCTGCGACATTGTTCGCTCAGTCGGCGGCGAGCCTTGCTGGAAAGGCGATTTCTCGTTCCTTGGACAACTCGCGCAGAGCTCCGGACTCATATGGGGCGGCGACTGGGGCGCCCCGCAAATCAAACACAGCTTCATCGATAGCGTGCACGTGCAGCGATGTACCGTCGCCCGCCAGGGCGATCTTTTCGCCGGAATCTGGTATCCCGACCAAACCTACAATCCTTATAACGATGTGCAGCATCTTTTTGCCGACGCCAGGAAGCCCGCCAAGGCCGTCGCGAAAGCCGGAAGACCACCAACCAGAAGCCAACGAGCTTAAGCAAACATCCTGGCCCCGCCTGCCATTCACGTCGGTCGCCTTCCGCTTATCGGCTCACGATTCTGCGCAGGATTTCAACCCATGCATTAGTATGTTGCGTTGCCGTTCCCGCACCTAAAAGGATCTGATCGACCATGCCTCGAAATGACAATGACGATGACGCGACTCTTGCCGCCAACCGCCGTTCGTTCCTGAAGACTGCCGTATGTGGCAGTGTCGCCGCGACGCTTACCCCACTCTATCCGGCGCTGGGAGCAGCGCGAGAAATAGTCCCGGCGGCTGCAGCGCCCGAGGTCAAATCGTTTGAGATCGAGGAAATCACCATCGCGGAGTTGCAGGATGGAATGAAGTCCGGAAAGTTCACAGCCCGCTCATTGGTCGAGAAGTATTCGGCGCGCATCGATGAGATCGACAAACATGGGCCATCCATCAATGCCATCATCGAACGGAATCCGGATGCGCTCTCCATTGCTGAAGCGCTCGATCAGGAACGCAAGGCCAAAGGCCCGCGCGGTCCCATGCACGGCATTCCTGTGCTGATCAAAGACAACATCGATACCGCGGATAAAATGATGACCACCGCCGGATCGCTGGCTCTCGTCGGGTCGAGGCCTCAGCAGGATTCTTTTGTGGTGCAGAAGCTTCGCAGCGCCGGAGCCGTCATCCTGGGCAAGACCAATCTCAGCGAGTGGGCGAATATTCGTTCCAGCCACTCCACCAGCGGATGGAGCGGGCGCGGCGGCCTCACCAGAAATCCTTACGTGCTTGATCGCAATCCTTGCGGCTCGAGTTCCGGCACCGGCTCTGGAATTTCCGCCAACCTCGCTGCCGTGGGCATCGGCACGGAGACCGACGGCTCCATCGTCTGCCCGTCATCTTCAAACGGCCTAGCCGGAATCAAACCCTCTGTCGGCCTGATCAGCCGGAATGGAATCATTCCAATTTCTCACACGCAGGACAGCGCGGGGCCGATGTGCCGCACCGTACTCGACGCGGCTACTTTGCTTGGCGTGCTCACCGGCATCGATCCCGGAGATTCGGCGACCGCCGCCAGCGCAGGCAAGTCTCATACCGGCTACACCCAGTTCTGCGATCCCAATGGCCTGAAGGGCGCTCGCATCGGGGTCGCGAGAAAATACTTCGGATTCAGCGACCCCGTCGACGCGCTCATGGAGCAAGCCCTCGACGCGATGAAGAAACAGGGCGCTGTATTGGTTGATCCGGCCGACATCGAAACTCTGGGTAAGTTCGATGAAAGCGAGCTATTGATCTTTATGTACGAGTTGAAGGCCGATCTGAATGCCTATCTCGCACGCCTCGGCCCCAATGCCCCGGTCCGTACTTTGAAAGACATTATCGATTTCAACGAGCGCAATAAGCAGAAAGAGATGCCTTACTTTGGCCAGGACTTATTCGTCAAAGCCGAAGCTAAGGGTCCGCTTACTGAAAAATCCTATCTCGACACGATAGAAAAGAACCATCAATTGGCTCGCACCGAGGGCATAGACGCTACTATGGACAAGTACCATCTCGACGCAATCGTTGCCCCCACCGGCGGTCCCGCATGGCTGACCGACCTGATCAATGGGGACCACTTTGCCGGCGGAAGCTCCAATGCCGCCGCGGTCGCGGGCTATCCCAACATCAACGTAACTGCGGGATCTATTTCGGGCCTGCCCGTCGGAATCTCTTTTTTCGGGCGCGCCTGGAGCGAACCTACTCTTATCCGTGTGGCTTTCGCTTTCGAGCAAGCCACGAAAGCTCGGCAGGCTCCACGTTTCTTATCTACTATCGGCGATGGTAAGAACTGACATAGCAACCGGGTAAGCACTAACTCCCTTGTCTCCCTAATTCGCCTTCCTGATTCGCGCCGAGAGTCCAAGATCAGCTTCGGGCGATGCCATTCCCCGATAGGTAAACGCCGAAACACACTCACCTAAGTCCATTCGTGTTAGCCTTACCTGCAAGGGGGTATTAATCAATGATGAACAAAGTAGTCATTTCCCTGCGGAAGGAGTACTCCCGCCTTGAAAAAGAGATGGGACAAGTAGGGAAGGCGCTGGACGCTCTCGGTCATGCCGGCGGCAAAAAGCTCAGAAGCACTGGCCGTACGTTGAGCAAAGATGCCCGCAGGCGAATCGCAGAAGCGCAAAAACTACGCTGGGCTAAAGTCCGAAAGGCTGCAGCCAAGCTAGTCAAGTCGTAAGTACAGAAATGCTTTCGCAAGCACCGCAGCCGGCCTCGTTCGTAGACTTCTCCTACAAATTGCGAACGAGGCCCCAGCTTCGGAATCCTATCCAAAGCAAATCGTTGTCAGCTTCGGGGCATATCCGGATCTTCTCTTAGCTGACCTAAGCTTCGCCTAGCGCGCCGCCGGCTTCCACTTATTCAGAAATTCAAGCAACGCCTGCGGAGTAAGCGCGCGGGCATCCTCGAACTCTCCATTTTTCTGACTAATGACCAGCGTACCGTCACTCTCAGCCACCGCCAGGGCGGGAACTCCTTTGTCCAGCGGCACATCGAATTGCTTCACAAGGTCGGAATTCTTTTTCCCATCGGGACCAATATCCACATGCACCAATTCATATCCCGCCGCCAGCACCGGCGCTAAATCAGGACGCTGAAACGCCAGGTCCAGCACGTAGCAGTCATAACACCAGTTGGCGCCGAAAACCATCAGCACACGTTTGTGCTGCGCAGCGGCTTTCTGCTCGGCCTCTCTAATCTCGACGTGCGCATCGGCATCATCGGGATAAATATTCTTCTTCATGTCCGACGGCTGCTTCAGGTGAGGGGCGTCCGTCCTTTCTACGCCGACGATCCTCCACTGCTCTCCCTGTTTCTGCCAACCTTGCGCATCGGTCACGCTCATGCTCTGGCTATTGGGCTGACCTGTCACCTCGGCTTTGAAGATAATTCCCACGCGGTTCGATCCCTCTTTGAGCCGCACGATTTCCAGTTTCATATCGCGCGCTTTTAACCCCAGCCAGAAACTGCAATCCGAATCGGCATCGCTCTTAGCGCCATCCGCTTGCACCTGTGCCGCTGGATCGGTGCTATAGAAGGCTTTTAAACTCGCTGTGTCGCCCGCAAGAATCGCGCGCCGCCACTGGTCGAGCGGAGCAAACCCAGTCCGCGAATCGGCCGCTGAACTCTGCGCAAAGGAGCGCTCTGCTCCGGCCATCACGATCGCAATTGCAGCCACGATAACAACGCAGATGAAGCGTCTCATCAGTGCCTTTGTCTTTTCCATTGCGCCACCTCTTCCAAATTTTCGCGGAGATCCTTCTCCAGTCGCGACCGCCCCGTAGATTCTATCCGATGAACATCCCAATGCATTTCGAAGCTGCGGCCATATCCGGATTTTGCTAAGATGGCGGTGTGCCGGGTCCACTTCCGGCTTCTTCACTCCCATGCGCATCCTCAAGCGCGGCTTCACTTGACGGCGTTCCCTTAAGACGCCCGTGTGTCGTTTCCAACCTCATTGAAGAATTGAAAGGAGGCCGCCTATGCTGCGCAATATTTGCATCTTGTCGTCCCTGTTTCTGGCTTTCGCTCTGTCCGCCTTCGCGCAGGATTCCCGCCACTTCACATTTCACTATGGCTTTACCGTAAGGAATCTTCCTGCTGGAAAGAAAGTCCGTATCTGGATCCCCGCAGCTCAATCGGACTCGTTTCAAGAAGTGAAAGTAATCTCTGCCCATGGCGATCTGCCCCTTAAAAAAGCCGCCGAGTCAAAATACGGCAATCAGATCTACTACGCCGAGACTAATTCCGCGCAGCCCGAAATGCACTTCGATGTGCAGTATGACGTCGTACGCCATGAGCGGCTCGGGTTGGGGCAAAGCGCTCCGCACACAATTGCCGTGGCCCTCTCCTCGACGGAGAGGCAGCAGGACTTGCAGCCCGATTCCCTCGTCCCCATCACTGGCCTGCCCGCTGATCTAGCCGTCAAAGTTACTCAAGGCAAAACTCAGCCGCTCGATAAAGCCCGCGCCATCTACGATTACGTTTTCACCACCATGCGCTACGACAAAACCGGAATCGGCTGGGGACACGGCGACGTCCTCTACGCCTGCGATGCGAAGAAGGGTAACTGCACCGACTTTCATTCCTTGTTCATTGCGATGGCTCGCTCCCAGGGCCTACCGGCACGCTTCGAGATCGGATTCCCTTTGCCGCCCGACAAGCACTCCGGCGAAATTGCCGGCTACCATTGCTGGTCCGATTTCTACGTCGATGGCAAAGGATGGATTCCGGTGGATATTTCCGAGGCCTGGAAGCATCCGGAAAAACGCGACTACTTTTTCGGCGCTCACGACGTGAACCGGATGCAATTCAGCTTGGGCCGCGACCTGAGCCTGAACCCGGCGCAGGGTGGCAAGCCGCTAAACTACTTCGTCTATCCCTATGTGGAGGTTGATGGCCGGGAATTTCCAAATGTCGCGCTGGCGTTCTCATTTGCCGATGCGGACTCGCCCGTCGCAACGCGACGGTAGGAACTTATCTAGCCGCCTGGATCATGGCTACAAACCCTGGCCCGCCGGGCGGGGATATATCTGGCGGTGGCGCGGGTGGCCGATGCGTGGGGCCATCCGCCGGCTTGGGGACATCCTGCTCATCCTCCCCGGGCCGGCGCATCGTTGGCGCGTTCGCCGGACGCACATCCTCCGGCTCCTTTTTCGCCTCCCGTTCCGGCTGCTGTAAGACGACTTCTTTTTCTGTGCGCACGATTTTCTCGCCGCCCACTCTCATCGTCTCAACCCTTACCACTTCATCTCCCACCAGCCGCACGAAATCCACATCCGCGGGAGGCTCGCCATAAATCCATTCTTCGTATTCCGTCTCGCCGTCGCGCTCCCGCACTTTCTTCGGCGGCTTGCCCTTGGCGTGAATCACCATTTCCTGATTCATTCCCACCAGCACATGGTGCGCCTGAATCGCCTCCTTCACCTTGGGAGGCACCGTATCCAGATAGGCCTGCTCTTTATTTCTGGCATTAAAATCGAGCACCGGATACAACAACGCTCGCAGTTGCTGTGCGCTCATCTCCGGAACATACTTGCCGAAGTGAACGTCCACGAACGAACCGTGCGGGTTGGCTTGGGGATCGTTTTGCGGCGCCTGCACGTTTCCACCCGCACCCGAGACCTGAATGTGCTGGTACCACTTCTGGCGATGCACCGGCCCGCCATTGATTTCGAAGTGAATGTGATCGTCTTTGATGCGCACAAATGAAATGTGTGCCGGATCGCCGGGCTTTATCGATGGCCCCCACAGCGCCAGGACTTGCTGCAATTCCTCGCCGTTGGGCGTAACCACCCCTTCTTTTAGATGAAGGCCCTTCGCGCCCATGGGAAAAGCGGTTCTCGCGTACACCAGTTGGGTTTCGAAGTCGCGGATGATTTCCAGTCGGGTCTGCCTCGAGATCCGCGGAGCATCGCGGGCAATCGGCGGAGCTATTGGCGCAGGCGGCTGACCGCTCGCCGCTTTATTGCCTGCCGTCGCTTTGTCTGCAGAAGACGCGGAGGAACTTTGCGCCTGAACAGACTCTACCGCCTGGGCAGATGCGAGCAATGGGGTGAACACCAGAGGCAAAACCAGAAGGGTGGTAGTCCGAAAACGCAGCATGTGAAACCCCAAAGGACCAAAGCTATTATAAGCGATGAGGCTGGGGAATGCAGGGTTGCTGCCAATCGTCAGTTCTTGATTAAACGGTCTCGGGTCCGCGCTTCTTGTACTGCTGGCACTTGGTCATGATGGCGGAACGCAGCCGCGTGCGAAGATCATCGGGCAGTTCATAGAGCTGAGAGTCGCGATAAATCTCGATGGTCTTCTTCGTGGTGTCACAAACCACGTAGCAGTTATGGCACCAGGAAAGATGGTTTTCCAACTCGGCCTTTGTAGGTTCGTCGAGGACCCCGTCCAAATAATTTGTCAGCTCGTGCAAGAACTCAGAGCATTTCACTGGTTGCCATCTCCACTCTCGCGTTTCTGGAAGAACCTTCCCAGGCGCTCACGAAGCTGCAGGCGGGCCCGCAACAATCGCGATTTCACCGCCGGCACGCTCAACTCCAGCGCTGCGGCGGTCTCCTCGGTCGAAAGTCCTTCTACGTCCCTTAGCACAAACACGGTTCGAAAGCCTGGGGGAAGGCCTTGAATCGTCTTACTCAAAATCTCCCGTAACTCCGCTTGCGTGTACTGCTGCTCGGGATTCGGGCTCCAGTCCGCTATCTCGCGCGGAAGGGAATCATCTTCGGTCTTAATGTCTTCATCGAGTGAGACCGTTCGCTCCGGCTTCTTGCGGCGCAACTTCATCAACGCTTCGTTGACGGCGATGCGCACCAGCCAGGTGTAAAACTTGGACTGCTCCTGAAACTTCGCCAGGTTGCTGTACGCCTTCAGGAACGCTTCCTGCACCACATCTTCCGCATCCTCGCGGTTTTGCGTGATGTGTTGCGCGATCCTAAAAACGTTGCGGTCATAACGGCGAACCAACTCTTCAAAGGCTGAGTCGTCGCCCTTCTTGGCCGCCTGTACCAGGGTCAGTTCATCAGTAACAGGCCCCTCTAGTTTGTTTTGGATGGCTCCCATTCTCTCTACGATGCAGTATTTTGCGGGTAACAAACCGCTGCTCTGAAAGGCAAGCTATTATTCTACTTGGTAACCGTAGTGTTTGCCCAACCCCTTTCGCGTTTCCGATTGCCTCCGCTTTGCGATACATTCAAGAGAGGCACTCGGTGCGCGGTTGAACACGTCCCGAGGTAATTCCACCCAGTCCCACAAGTGCCGTATAATCAGCAGTTAAGATCAGCGCCGAGGTCGGCGTCGCGGGATCGAGTGGTTCAAGGGGATACGGTCTCTAAGCATGGCGGATCAGAACCAGAGGCAGAATCAAAGGCAGGATGAGGTGCGGCACCTGGTGGAACAGGCCGTTGCGCAAGCCTTTCAGTCGCAGATCCCCCCGTTGCAAATCCAAATTGTGCAGCAAGTACTGCACGCGTTGCCAGCTCCGGCAAACGTTGCCGCTGCGGGGGGCGGCGGGGATTCAAGCGCTCTGGTTCACGCTGTATCGAATATCCACGCGGGTACAACACAGAAAGAGATTCTGCGCGCGCTGCTCGATTCCGGCAGCGGCTACTGTTCCCGCATCGCCCTGTTCGTCGTGAAGGCGGGAGCCGCTTCGGGATGGCAAGCCCGCGGCTTCGGCGATGACGATGCCGTTAAAGATTTTTCTCTCGACCTGAACGCCGGTCCAGTGGCGCACACTTATCAGAATCGCGTCGCCACCCCCGGCAACGTCGCGGAGATGGGCAGGCGCTTCGTCGAACAATTCAGCAGCCCATCGAATGAACAGGTGCTGGTGTTGCCGCTGACCCTCAAAGAAAAGGTGGCCGCGCTGGTTTATGCCGATGGCGGCGATGGCGGCAAACTGGAATCCTCTTCCTTGGAATTGCTGGTGATCGCAACCAGCGCTTGGCTGGAAGTGGTCTCGCTCCGCAAACAGGCTGCAGCCCGGGACGACAGCACCATGGCGACCCGGGTCGAGCCCCCGCCGCCTTCGCCGGTGCAAACCATTTCTTCCTTCTCTGATCCATTCGCCTCGCATGCGCCGAAGCATGTCCCCGCTGCTCCTGCCGTCCCGGAGCCAGCAGCGGCGGAAGTAGTGGAAGTCGCCTCGGCACATACCAGCGCCGCAGCCCCCGCTGCAGCAGCGGATCCTTGGGCTGGCATGTCGCCTGAAGACGCCGACGTCCATCGCAAGGCCCAAAGATTTGCCCGCCTGCTCGTGGATGAAATCAAGCTCTACAATCAGGCCAAGGTTGCGGAAGGCCGCCGCCATAAAGATTTATACGACCGCTTGAAAGAGGATATCGACAAGAGCCGTGGCACTTTTCAAAAACGCTACGGCAGCACCGCAGCCGCGAGCGGCGACTATTTCCACAACGAACTATTGCGCAGTCTCGCGGAAGATGATGTCGCGATTATGGGTTCGAATTTCCGCCGCTAGGTATGCTAGGTATGGCGGCAATTTTTTGGCATTAGCGTGTCTCGGGGCGAAACAAAAGTAGTGCGGTCAAGTTCGCAGTGGTGTCGAGTTTTGACAGCCGCAGTGTTCTGCGGATTGTTTGGCGTTCTGCTTCCGCGAGCAGAGGCTCTGCTGCCGCCTGCGCACAGTTCTTTTCAGGACCTTCCGGCGCCAAACCCGGCTCAACCGGCGCCGCAGGCTCCCGCTACCGGTAGCCAGACGCCGGCCGCAAAAAACCCTCCCACCTCAAAAGCTCCTGCGAAAAAGCCCGCCACCGGCACTTCTAAGCGTCACTACGTTAACACCCGCAAGCCGCGCACGATCTCTCCGCGAGTCCGGCGGATGCGGCAGGCGTTCGTAGCGTCCGCCAGTCTGCGCCCCATGGCGCAACAGCTGTTGCAGGATCGCTCTCTCCCCGCTTATGCCGGAGTGCAAGCCTTCGCCCGCGCCCACGCCAAAGAGGATGCCGGAGCGCTCGCCTGGCTCGTGATCGGATATGCGCACGTCCTCGACAGGGATTACGCGAAAGCCATCGATCCCCTGAATCGCGCCAAGGTTCATGCCGGAGACTTAGGCGATTACGTCGACTACTACCTGGGCAGTTCCTATCTGCAGACCGGCCGCACAGCCGAAGCTTTGGCAAGCCTCGCGGATTTTTCGAAAACGCATCCTGATTCCCTGCTGGTGCGAGATGCCGCGATTAGCTACGCGGACGCGCTTCTGCTCGAAGGCCAGCCCGCGGAAGCGGTAACTCTGCTGGAGCAAACTCGCACCCCGGAGCGCTCCGATTTGGAATTTGCTTTAGGGCGCGCCTACGCTGCTTCCGGCCAGACCGCGAAAGCTGCTGAGATTTTCGGAAATATTTACTACACCATGCCAACCAGTACCGAGGCCGATGCCGCGAATGCAGAGTTGAAGAAGCTTCCAGCTCAGCCCTTGCCCACGGTGCTCCAACTCAAAACCCGCGCTGACGCATTGATGGCCAAGCGGCGTTATGCAGATGCCGTCGAGGAATATCGCAGCCTGGTGAACGAGAGCAGTCCCGCGCAGAAGCCGACGATGGAACTCGCCCTGGCCGACGCGCTTCATCGCAGCGGCAAAAATCGCGACGCGAAACAAGTCCTCACTTCACTCGGCCCCGTGAGCGGCGAGGAAAACGCGCAGCGCTTGTACCTGATTGGCCAGGTCGCATTTGCCGCCAGCGACAACGATACCTTCTACCGCTCGGTCGATGAGTTGCGGCAAGCCGCTCCTGCAAGTCCCTGGCTCGAGCAGGCGCTGCTCTCCGCCGCCAATCTGCATCTGGTTCATCACGAATACGATCAGGCGCTCGACGCCTTCCGCGAATCGCAGCTGCGTTTTCCAACCGGCGCGCGCGCCTCTTACGTGCACTGGAAAGCTGCGTGGCTCACCTTGCGGCAGGGCCGCAACGAAGACGCCAAGAAAGCTTTCGAGGAACAGCTCTCTCTGTATCCCTCCGGCGCGGAAACTCCCGCGGCGCTCTATTGGCGCGCCCGTTTGGCTGAGGAAGACAATCAGCCGGCCATGGCCAGCGCCTTTTACCGGAAACTTTCCGATCGCTACCGCAATTTTTATTATGCCGAGCTCGCCCGCCAGCGGATGAAACGCCTGCCTCCCGTCACCGTCGAGCAGATGGCGCAGTATCCTTTGCTGGACCGCGTGCCGCCTCTTCAGAGTGATGTCAAGATCACGGACTCAGAACCGCCTGCGGATGAATTGCACGTGCAGAAGGGCGAGTTGCTGGGCAATGGGGGACTCGTCGATTTTGCTGTCCGCGAACTGCAAGCGGCGGCCGCCGCCGATCCCGGAAGCTGGGGCCCGGCGGAAACCGCACGACTGTATGTCGAGACTGGACACTACAACCAGGCCATCGAGTTCATGAAACACTCCACGCCTAACTATTTCGCGCTGGATATTCCCGATCTGCCGCGCAAATATTGGGAAGCGCTCTTTCCCAAAGCTTACTGGAGCGATCTGAAGCGCTCGTCCGCTGCCAACGGACTCGATCCTTACCTTGTCGCATCTCTGATTCGCCAGGAGTCGGAATTCAATCCTGGCGCAGTGTCGCGAGCGAACGCAGTCGGCCTGATGCAACTGCTGCCAAAAACCGGCAAGGTCGTCGCCCGGCAAGCGAAAATGAAGCACTACAACGCCAGCCAGTTGTATACGCCCGCCGTCAACATGCAATTGGGCACACGCTATTTTCGCGGCATGGTCGACAAGTTCGGCGGCTCGTTCGAATACGCCCTCGCCGCCTACAACGCCGGCTCGGATCGCGTTGAGGAATGGCTTGGCCAGGGAAAATATCGCGATCCTCAAGAGTTCGTCGAATCGATTCCCTTCACCGAAACGCGCGAGTACGTCCAAGCAATCTTGCGCAATGCCAGCGTGTACAAGCAACTTTACGGAACGCCGTAGCCCGGCGCTCCGTTTGCGATTGCAGCTTTACTTGATTGACGCGTTGTCGGCCGCTTCTCTGACCAACAGCCGTTTCGCCTGAACGTCCCCACCAGCAGCCTCTTTCGTGGTCTGAGCGGAAGTTTCCACCGCTTCCTGCGCGATCTGTTTGGCGGCGCTGAGGGTCACTGTGTCCGTGGGTGACGGCGGTTTCGCCTGGGCAGGCTGTTGCGGTTGAGCTGCCTGCTGCGTGGTTGCTTTCGGCTGGATTGCGGCCTGGGTCTGGGTCGAACTGCTCACGGGATGAATCATTTTGAAGCCTCCAGCTATTTCATCGGCGCAAACGACGCCGACTTTAGTCGAATCGCGGAGACCAGCATGCCTAGGAACTGGGCCCTTCGCCGTGGGTCTTCGTAAACAGGATTTCGATTACTAGTAACCCCGCGCCAACCACAATGGCGCTGTCCGCAAGATTGAACACTGGCCACTGATACCGCTTTACATAGAACAACAAGAAGTCCACCACCCGTCCCCGCGCCACACGATCCCACAAATTCCCCAGCGCTCCTCCCATGATCAGCGACAAGCCAATGCCCGTGACCATGTGAGCATGATTATTTTTCCAAAGCAGGATTGACACCACGGCCAGAGCAATCACGGAAAATCCAATCAGCAAGACCGTCTTCCAGGGCGCGGGCGAATCGGCAAACAAGCTGAAGGCCGCGCCGGTATTCTCCGTGTGCGTGAGGCGAAAAAAGCCGGGGATGATCTGAATATGAGAATAAAGAGAGATGCGCTGCGCCACCACGTGCTTGGTCCAGCGGTCGAGCACAACCACGATTAGAGCGATCAGCAGGTACATCATGCGCGCGGAGTTTTTTGTCATCCCGTATTTCGTCACCGTATATAGGCCTGCAAACATCTTAAACTGGCGGCGGCGCATCGCGCCCGGCGAAGCCCGGCTCATCAGGAAAAGACGCTGCTCACTCGCTTGCGCATGCCGCCAATTATTTTCCAGTTAAATTCACTTTCATCTATACCGCACACCTGCGCTCCATGTATTCTGATGCGGCCTTGAGCCAAACTCCGCATTGGAAAACATGTTCGAAGGCATGTTGGAAAACATGTTGCGAAAAGTTGGAGCGTTGTCTGGTTTCGAGTTATCCCCAGTCTTATGCCGGTGATGCGCGCGCATGAAGCTTCTGAAACGATGGAAAGGCCGGACCCTGCTGTTTCTCGCAGTCGTGGGGCCGGGGATCATCACCGCCAACGTCGACAACGACGCCGGCGGCATCCTCACCTACTCCCAGGCCGGCGCGCAATACGGCTTTCTTCTGCTCTGGACCATGATCCCCATCACCCTGGCGCTGATCGTGGTGCAGGAAATGAGCGCCCGCATGGGCGCAGTCACCGGTAAAGGCCTCAGCGATCTCATCCGCGAAGAGTTCGGCCTGCGCATCACGTTCCTGATGATGCTGGGAATTCTGATCGTCAACTTCGGCAACGTAGTGACCGAATTCATCGGCATCGCCACCAGCCTGGAATTATTCGGCCTTTCCCGTTACATCACCGTGCCAGTTTGTGCCGTGATCGTCTGGCTGATTGTGGTGAAAGGGCAATACAAGAGCGTCGAAAAAATCTTCCTGGCGGCTTCTTTCTTTTACATTACCTACATTCTTGCGGGTGTGCGCGCCCATCCCATGTGGAAGGATGCGGCCATCGCCACAGTGAGGCCGCCGTTGCTGCAGGCCTTTCATGATCAAGCCTATTTATTCATGGTGATTGGCGTGGTCGGAACTACGATTGCGCCCTGGATGCAGTTCTACCTTCAGTCCTCCATTGTGGAGAAGGGTGTTACTGCGCGGGGGCTCCGCGGTTCGCGCTGGGACGTGATTACGGGCTGTGTTTTTACCGACGTGGTGGCATGGTTCATTATCGTGACCTGCGCCGCGACCCTCTTCCTTCACGGTTTTCGCAACATCGCGTATGCCGCCGATGCCGCCCAGGCACTGAAGCCGCTCGCCGGGCAGTACGCTTATATCCTGTTCGCCGTAGGACTGTTCAACGCCTCGCTGTTCGCAGCTTCCATTCTTCCCCTTTCAACCGCTTACACGGTCTGCGAAGGATTGGGTTTTGAATCCGGTGTCGACAAAAAGTTCAGCGAGGCGCCATTTTTCTATTGGCTCTACACTCTGCTGATTGCCGCGGGCGGCGCCGTGCTTCTGATCCCCCGCCTGCCTTTGGTCAAAATCGCTGTGCTGTCGCAGGTGGTAAACGGCATTGTGCTGCCCTTCGTCCTGATTTTCATGCTGCTTTTGATCAACAAGAAAGATCTCATGGGCGAATACGTGAACTCCCGCCTGTTCAATGTCATGGCCTGGGTGACGACGATCGTAATGATCGGATTATCCCTTGCATGGTTCTGGACGCTCAGGGGCGGCGCCTAGATCAGGTTTCGTATCGGCAAGCTTCGTATCAGGGTATGGCTTCAGCCATACCGATTCTGACGCCGACTGAGATACGGGATTCAGCCCCTGCCGCCTTTTTCCACAGAAGAATTTCCTTCGTGTGACATCTAACCTTTCCTTCACAGCCCGCACCGTCCTAATCTGGAACTGTAGGTGCCGGATGTAACGCCGCGCGATTCTAGATCAACGCCCGGCCCCCGCGACCTCCCCATGCGAGTGAGGGACAGAGGGACATCTGATCAGGGCGCTCAGATAGGCTACCCTGGATAGCCCAGGGCTGACGCCCGTTGTTGGTGGTGATCACCGCCATTAAATTTTCGGATCGAGGCACAGCAAGTGCATAGAAGAAGTGCATGGAAGAGGAAGTGCGTAGAGGATAGAGAGAAATAGGAAATAATAGGTTCCGGCGGCAATTTGGAAGCGCGGCGATCCGGCCGCGAACAGCATCCTTGCGTCCTTTGCATCCCACTGTTCTCAGGCGGCGGAGCAGTGCCTCAAAGTAATTTCCCAGCCACTAAATCCCTCACCAGAGATGCATCCGCCTCGAGAAAATCGTAGGACGCCAAATCCTTCGGAGCCGCCCACTGAAGATCGCGGAAGATACGATTCTCCATTTCGCCTTCGTATTCCCGGACAACAAAAAACCGTAACTCGACCGTGCCCCCGTTGGGATAGGTGTGCTGCAAGCGCGCAATCTCCTCGCCGATCCTGGCATGGATTCCTAATTCTTCTTCCAGTTCGCGGCGCAGCGCGTCGCGGGGCTGCTCACCCTCTTCAATTTTTCCGCCGGGAAATTCCCATTTAAGCGGCATTGTCTGATGCCGCGTGCGCTGGCACACCAGCACCTTCGCATCCTTTTCGATGACCGCCGCGACCACCCGTTTCATGATTTCGACACCGTGGCAGTCTGCAGCGCGCTGGCAACGGGATCCACGCACCCGGTAAAAGTGAACGCGAAGGCCGCCACGCCAGTGGAGCAGACGAGTTCCAGTTCGTGTTCGCCGAAGTCGTGATTGTTCACGAGAAAATACATACGAGCAGCATCCACCACAACGTAGCTTTCGCTTCCCTCGCCTGAAGTGGCAGATGTGCGGAAGCGAGTGTCCTTAGTACCTTGGCTGCGCTGCAATGGCTTGCCATCCTGCAGAATTCGCACTTCCGCCGGCAGCCCGCGCGGCGAAGCCATCACCAGATTCACCGCGGACGCTTCGTACTTCAACTTTAAAGAGTGCGGACCTGCTTCGGCAGCTTCAAAGTATTCCGCCGTCGAAGCCCAGCGTCCCGCGGCATAAAAGAAAGTCTCTTCCACTTTTCCGGAAAATTCATAATCGGCAACCTGGTCCTCCTTGAATCCGCCTTCGTTGCCAATAAGTCCGCGAACGTGTCCGAGATAGAGTTCGCCTGACGGCCGATAGCAGACCGCGCCCGGATGATCCTCTTCGCGCAGCGGCTCCATGATCTTGTCCAGATCGAGCTGCGGATCGATCTCGTGAATCAGTTCCTGAATCACTTGTTCGCACTCGCCGTAACCACCTTCGCCAAAGTGGCCAAAGCGCAAGTAGCCATCCTTATCGAGCAGGTATTTAGTGGGCCAGTAGCGGTTGGCGAACGCTTTCCATATCTCGCGATTACTGTCGACCACTACCGGATAGGTCAGCCCAAACTCGCGAATGCCGCGATCTACGTTCGATTCATACTGCGCGAAGGTAAACTCCGGCGTGTGCACGCCGATCACAGTCAGTCCCTTGTCCCGATAGCGCTCATGCCAGGCTTGCACGTACGGCAGAGTTCGAATGCAGTTGACGCAAGTGTAATCCCAGAAATCCACGAGCACGACACGCCCGCGCAGTTGCCGGAAACTGAGCGGAGCGGAATTCAGCCACACTCGTCCAATTTCAGGCGCTCGTACCGTGCCCTTTTCAACTCTCAAGACTTCTCCAATTTATTCCCTACCAGTTCGGCACAGTACTGAACCAGTTGCTGGTCCTCGATTCCGAAGGCAGCCGGAAAATGGCTATCAATGTCGAGCTCACCCGCAACCTTCCCGTGAACAAAAATGGGCACGACAATTTCGGATTTTGTTTCCAGAGAACAGGAGAGGTAGCGAGGATCTTTGCTGACATCATCGACCACGATCGTTTTTCCGCTGGAGGCGGCCGCCCCGCAAATGCCCTGGTTCAGCGGAATGCGCGTATGTGGAGTCATCGCGCCCACAAACGACTCAAGCACCAGCATCGGCGGCTTTGCGCCGGGCTCCAACATATAAAACCCGACCCAGTTGTATTTCAGCATGCGCTCGTGCAACTGCCGGCAGACGCCTTCCATCAGGTGCTTCGCCGCAGGCGACCTTTCAGCAAGCGCACTGATCTCGTTGCGAACCTCTTCCATTCGGCTGCTGACGGGCATGAGGAATCTTAACTCAGAGTGGGACATTCATGGCGACGGAAGACGGTACCCCGGTAATCTGCCGGATTCCTTCCGTGCGATCAAATACTTCGGGATGAATCGCAAACGCCAGTGCATCAAGCCCTTGTAGAAGGGTGGGGGCCGGCGTGTTCAGGAACTCATCCCGCACACAGTAAACGCGAAACGTGCAAGCGGCGCGAGTCCCCTGCCATTTACGGTCGGCAACGATCTTCTCGAGTGGGACGCGATCCCCTGCTCCGCACCAGGCAGCAATCACAATCTCAGGATTCATTCGACCTACTTCTTCAGCGGAAACCTGTTGACCCGGAATACCGACAAATTCGCCGCCGGCAGCTTCAACCAGTTCAGCCACCCAGGCTTGCGATGCGATCAGCGGCTTGCCCCACTCCTCGCAGAAAACTCTTGGCCGCGCTAATCCGGCAGTACGGGCGCGGACTTCATCGATCCTCTGTTCCATGTGGGCAATCAACTCCTCGCCCCGTGCGCTGGCACCGACGGCTCCAGCGATAACGGCGATGTCCGCATAAATGTCCGCCAGAGTTTTCGGAGCAAGTCCTAAGAAGCTTGTCCCGGATTTAAGAATTTCAATGACCGCCTTCTCCTGATAAGGCACCGACGCGATGACCAGATCGGGCTGCGTGGCAATGATTTGTTCCGCGTTCGCAGTCCAGGAGTCGGCAAGAATGGTGCGCGGACGCAATGCGATTTCAGGAACAACGTCCGCGCAATATTTCGTGCAGGCCACCACGCGGTCGAGTTCACCGATGGCGGCAAGAATCACCGTGGCACTGGGTTGCAGGCAGGCGATGCGGCGCGGGGTGTGCGACGATGGCATGGTTTACGCCTGAATTTTGATTTGACTTACCGCCGCCGACAACGCATCAAGCGCCAGGTGAGCGGCATGGGTTGAGCCCTGCGGGAGCCCGCCCACCGCCCGGACAATATCGTCGCGCTGCACGCTTCGAGCTTCATTCAGCGTCTTCCCGGTAATCAGTTCGGTCAACGCCGAGCCGCAGGCAATCGAGGCAACGCATCCCTTGGCTTTGAATTGTGCCTGGGCAATGCGGCCCGCGCTGATTTTCAACGTGAGCCGTAATATATCGCCGCAGGCGGGATTTTCAATTTCCACGGTCGCGTCTGCATCGGCAAGATCGCCAGCATTGCGCGGATTCTGAAAGTGATCGAGTAACTGCGCGGAATACATTTGCAGTTTCAATTGTAAATGCCCGGCGCACCGCAAAACTCAACCACGCGCACGGGTGGCTTCAGGGAAATAAATCGTCCAACCCCGCTCCCGCGCCGTAATCTCGAGGTCGGGATTCGGATTGACCGCAAAACTATGTTTCGCCATCGCCAGCATTTCCGTATCCCAGCGCGAGTTGCCGAAGGCAGCGTCAATTTCTTTCCCAACAACATCGCGCAGGGCCAGCGGCTTGCCCGATCCTGAAGGCACGCGCACCAGGCGATCGGTGGCCAGACCGTTATCGACTTCCACTTTCGCCGCCAGAACCCGGCTCTCCGGGATGCCGAAATGCTTCATCGCGGCGCGGATCACCCACTCGTTCGTCGACGAAACGGCCCAGATCTCGCAACCGTTTTCGTGCAGCCGGCGAACCAGTTCGCGCATCTCCGGAAAAACCTGTCCGTCATAAAACTGGTCGAAGAAGCGGAACGCTGCATCCATTAACTTCAATTCCGAAACGCCGCGGTGCATCGTCACCATTTCGCCGCACATCGTGGTCTCATCGACTTCACCGCGCCGGTAGGCGGCATAACGGTCGCGCAGCGGACGATCCAACGCTTCAGAGACGATCCCGCCCTGCCTCAATTCCCAATCGAAAAATCGCTCCCCGGCGTCGCCCGACCACAAGGTGCCATCGCAGTCAAACGCCGCTACCCGCGGAGCAAGTCGAACAACCGAGTCAAGAAATTCATTGGTGGCGGGAAGAAAGGTCTGTGCCTGCAAAGCGTCCATCTATCGACGATAACTTGCTTTGGGCCTTGCGCGCAACGCACGCAGAGGATTGTTAATTACTGATTGGCGATTTATTGATTGATGATTCGGAGAGACTCACAGTCGATCGAACCCGTTTTCTAATCAGCATTCATCAATCAACAATCAGAAATTCCGCGAGAGCGCGTCACGAGCCCAGCATAATCTTCCGGGGTATTGATATTCACTGCCACCAATGGATCATCGACCGCAACGTATTGAATATGTTTCTGATGCCCATGTTCGACGTCGCGGGCCGTGGACGTAGCCGGAACGCGCAGAAAGGCCTCAATCATTTCGCGGCCTATCAGGTATGGGTGACCATGCTTGCCGGAGAATTCTGGAATCACCGCCCAGATATTCTGCTCAGCGGTTGCGAACGCTTCGCGCAGAGTGTGAATGGTCGCGCTGCTCACTGGGGGACGATCGACCAGCGTGACCATCGCCGCATCACGCCCGTGATTCAGCACTTCACGCAGGCCCACCTGCAGCGAACTGAATTGTCCCAGGCTCGGGTCCGGATTCACCACCAGCGAAGCTCCGTCAGCATAAATAATGGGCGCCAGCGCCGCTTCATTCTTTCCCACGACAATCACGACGAACTCCGTGGCTCGCGCGAGTGAATGAATAGCTGCCGACAAGAACGTTTCGCTGGAAGGCATTTGCGCCGCTGCTGTCGGAGGCCATGGCAATAAAGCTTTATCTCTCCCCATGCGCGAGGATTCGCCGGCAGCAAGGATCAAGCCAGCGAAACTGGGAGCGCGGCTCATGCTGCGAAGATAACAGGATCAAGGAGCAATTGTTGATTTTTGATTGCCGCTTACCAATAGATAATTGCTGACCCGCTAAATGCTAATTGCTAATTGCCATTCACTCATCTTCATCAAGCGCCGCGTCCGGAACATCGACCGCCTCAGCCGGCGAGGCTTGAGTGCGGAACCAACTCATGTGGGGCAAGCCTTCATCCGCGTGGCGGCGAATCGCAATCAACTCGGCGGTGATCGCGACCGCAATCTCTTCGGGTGTGACCGCCCCGATATCGAGGCCGATCGGCGCATGCACCCGATCGAATAGATGAGCCGGAACGCCCTCTTCCTGCAGTGTCTTCGAGATTTCGATCACTTTGCGTTTGGAGCCGATCATGCCAACGTAGCGCGCGCGAGTCTGCACCGCCCAGCGCAGAATACGCATATCGTCGCGATGGCCGCGAGTAACGATCACAATGTAAGAAGCCTCGTTGGGTTCGAGCTTCGCGAGTGCTTCATCGAAATCGAGAACATGCACTTCGCGAGCGGCGGGAAAACGTTCTTTGGTCGCATAGGAGGCGCGGTCATCGGTGACAATCAATTCAAAACCAGCATTGGATGCAACCTTGCAAAGGTTGATGGAAACGTGACCTGCGCCGAATACATAAAGTAATGCTGGAGGTAATACCGGCTCAACAAAAACTTCCAGTGTGCCGCCGCAAACCAGACCGGTATCGTACTTCGGATCCTGATTCAGGTCGAACTTCAGGGTCCGCGGCTTCTCCGATTCCATCACCTCGCGAGCCGCCTGCCACACGTCAGCCTCGACGCATCCCCCGCCGATCGTACCGACGATCGAGCCGTCGTCGCGTACCAGCATCTTCGCCGTCTTAAAGGAAGGGATGGAGCCGCGCACGTTCACGATGGTGGCTACGGCACCGCGGCGTCCCTGGCGGCGAAGCTCGACAATTTGCTCGTAGATATCCATGCGGGTTGCGAACAACTTGCAGCTTTGATTATCAGGCGGTTAACAGGAGGGAGTCAAACGTTCGACAAGCAAAAGCCCCGGGGTCATCACTCCCGAGGCTATGCACTAAACCAGTTGAGTACAACACGGTCCGTCAAACCAGTTTTATGGTTACGCGATTCGATGCTGATGTCAATATTTATTTAATGAGTGGCCGTACAGAAGGCGGCAGAGTCGAACTGCAATGGCTGATGAGCCACTCATTGGTTTGACGGACCAAGTCCAGTACCCACTGGCAACGCCTTCTAAAGCCTAGCCCGCCAACAGAATCCTACTCTGGAAATCGACCATAGCGAACGATCTGGCGCAAGAAATCTGATTCAACAATCCGAATTGGGAATTCCTAATCTTCATAAGTATGCTTATGGCAGCGCCCGAGTTTAAGAGGAGAACGCGTATGAAAGCAGTCCGCATACATCAATTCGGTGGGCCCGAAGTTTTGACCTACGAAGATGTCCCAGACCCTCAACCGCGCAAAGACCAGGTGCTGGTCCGCGTGCGCGCGTGTTCGCTCAATCATCTTGATGTCTGGGTGCGCAAAGGACTGCCCGGAGTGAAGCTGCCGCACATTCTTGGCAGCGATGTTGCCGGCGAAGTGGTCGAAGTGGGTGAGTACGTGAGCGGATTCAAGACAGGACAGCGGGTATTGCTGGCTCCCATGCACTTCTGCGGACGCTGTGAAAAATGTATTGCCGGCCTGCAGAATCAATGCCGGGAATTTACCGTGCTGGGAAACGCGGTCGATGGCGCCAACTGCGAATTGATCGCTGCGCCAGCGGCGAACGTGATTCCGATTCCCGACTCGCTCGACTTCAACCAGGCTGCGAGCGTGCCTCTGGTGTTTGTGACAGCGTGGCACATGCTGGTGGGCCGCGCCGGCATTCGTCCGGGACAAACGGTGCTGGTGCTGGGGGCCAGTTCCGGCGTAGGCATCGCGGCGATTCAGATCGCGAAGCTCTTTCACTGTCGCGTGATTACAACCGCAGGCAATGAAGCCAAGTTGGCCAAAGGTCGCGAACTCGGAGCGGACTATGCCATCGATCACTACAAGCAAAAGATTTCGGAAGAGGTGCGGAAGATTACAAACAAAGAAGGCGTCGACATCGTGGTCGAGCACGTGGGCGCCGCGACTTGGGACGAGAGTGTGAAGTCGCTCAAGGCCGGCGGCACGCTGGTGACTTGCGGCGCCACTACCGGGCCGAATGTCGGAATCGATCTGCGACATCTTTTCGCGCGCCAGTTGTCACTGCTGGGCTCTTACATGGGAACCATGGGTGAGTTGCATGAAGTGTTGAAACACATCTTTGCGGGACGGCTGAAGCCTGTGGTGGATCGTACGTTCCCGCTGAACGAATTACGCGCGGCCCATGAGTATCTGGAGAAGAGCCAAATGTTTGGCAAGATCGTGGTCAACCCGTAGAGCGTTCGTAGCCTGGCTTCCGCTCAGGACTGTAGCGCTCAGTCACCGAGCGCTATGGCTGAGACTTGTTTAGGCGGATTAATTACTATCGACCTGATCCCAATGGGTAGTAAACTGCGGTACAAGAAATTGGCTATCCGCGGTGGCACCATGCTCAGCGATGAACAACTCCAACGCATCGGCTACTCCTATCGACGTGGCTACCAAGACGGCTACGGCGGACGGAAAAAACGGGAAGATGGAGAAACGAAGCCATCACCTGGACTGGACCCTTGGCGGCCTGGCGAGCGCCCTTTCGTTGGCTTCGATTACTCCGAAGGCTACAAAGCAGGCGCGAATGACGCGAGATGGGACCGGCAAGCTGCGGCCGGTCAGCGATTGCGTTCTTTATATCCGGAAATCTTGAACCGATCCTCTCTCGACCGCCACAAGTAACTGCGGCCCTGGCGCCCCCAATCAAGGGGTCAATGAGCGTAATGGGGATTTATCGCCAACCGTCGTCTAGAATTGACGATGCGATGAATTGGTTGGGTAGCAGTCGAGCATGTTTGAATGAGCTTAATCATCAGAAAAGTCGGGGACAACCTGTACGAGGCGGAAGCTACGCCTCCACACGTCCGGGTTGCTTGGTCTACCGCGACCCCTCTCCCGATTCCTCCCTTAATCGAGGAGTTGCAGAGCCGGGGTTGTCATCAGCGTGACATTGGCGATGCTCTGTACGAACAGGACCCGAACTGGTTAGAGAGTCTTAGATAGATTTGCATTCAAAACCCGACAATGAGTGAAATTGATTCCATGACAATGTCGGCTCCGACGCCCGAGTAGAGTTGGTGGTGGCAAAACCAACCAACAGGCTCGGGAGAAAGGAGCCGAACAATGATCATTATAGGAGTAGATTTCCACCCCGAGTTTCAGCAAATAGCTTCGGTGGATACTGACACCGGAGAAGTTCAGGAAAAACGGCTAGCGCATCGCGAAGAGGCGGAGAAGTTCTACCGTGCTCTGGCGGTCCAGGGAAGGAAAGTGCGTGTGGGGATGGAGGCCAGCGGGCACGCCCGCTGGTTCGAACGACTGGTGGCCGAGTTACAGTTTGAGCTGTGGATCGGAGACGCCACCGTGATCCATGCGAAGCGAGTACGCAAAAGACGGATCGCCAGGATGCGCAGCTGATTCTGCGATTGATGCTGAAAGATGACTTTCCGCAGATCTGGGTACCGAGCTGGGAGAATCGTGATCTGCGGCAACTGCTGTGGCACCGGCACCGCATGGTGCAGGCGCGCACACGCATCATGAATCAGTTGCAAGCAGTGGCGCTCAACGAAGGTCTGCGCTGCAAGAAGAGATTGTGGCGAGAAGCCGGACGGGAGCAACTGGAAGCGTTTCCGTTAGCGCCCTGGGCGAGCCGGCGACGACGCGATCTGTTGGCGTTGCTGGATCGGCTGAGCCCGACGATTGCGGAGCTGACGCAAACCATCGAGCAACAAGCGGAAAAGTGTCCCGAAGCACAGCGGCTAAGAACGCATCCCGGGGTAGGTTCGCTGACGGCGCTGGCCTTCGTGCTGATCATCGGTCAGGCGGAGCGTTTCCAGTGCGGCAAGCAGGTGGCGAGCTATCTGGGACTGGTCCCGTTGGAAGATTCCAGCGGCAATCGGAGACGGCTGGGCCATATCACCAAGCAGGGCAGTTCGATATTGCGTTTCCTGTTGGTGGAAGCGGCGCAAGTGACGGTGCGCAGCCTGCCGGAGTGGCGCAGTAAGTATCTCCACCTGATGATGCGCCGCGGGCGAAAGATTGCCAAGGTCGCCATGGCTCGCAGGTTAGCGGTTCAGCTGTTCTGGATGATGCGCAAGGGATGGGATTACGAGCAAGTTAGAAAGTTCGGTTCGCACGCGGGACAGCCCGGAAATCGCCATGGTGTGCAGTAGAACATCGAGAAATTGATTGGGCGTCCCGCTCCTCTTCATGGAGGAGTTCGAAGTAGTAATCATGATCGAGGTTGTGACCGAAGAGATGCATGGGTCGGACTGAGTTCCAGACCTGAAGACTGATTGCGAGCGAGCCTTGGTTGGATTGGCCTTTTCATCGAGAGCGAAATGGCGCTCTTCTTCGAGTGCACGCTGTCGTGTGCTCAGAAACTGCTTGACACCGCCGACATTGTCAGAGAGGCGATTTTTCACCAACAATTACCTTCACGGCCCCCTTTTTCAGGCACGCTAGCCCGCCGACCGATACAGAGTATTTCCCATGCCACCACGACGGTTTACGAATCTCTTCATAACTTCTGCTACGTTAGCGGGTTAAATTGAATTAGACATCTGCCCTTGATAGGCAAATGTCGTGTCAAGTCGCATGTTGAGGTCAGTGCACCGCAGCACGTCCGTTTCTATGAAGGAGTTAATCTCATGAACGCCAAGCTTGCTCTTGCTTTCCTCGCGCTTTGCGTTTGTATCGTCCCGGGTAGTAACTATGCGTTCGGACAAAAGCTTTACCCCATACAGGGCCCACTGGCAGCGCAGACGCCCCAGCCCGTATTTGCCGGCCAGATCGGGCGGACCAGGTTTGGAGTAGTTGTGGTTAAATCCTGGACCGTTGCCGGTGAGGTGCTCAAAGGCAAATCAAAGACGGTGATGGCTTCTTCAGTGAATGCGCTGCCACAGGCTGGGACGATCCCCCTTCCCCAGCCCAATCTCGCCATCGCCTGGGACACCGTTTACGGGGAAGGGTTTTTCGTCGCGCATATTTTGGGCAAGAAATTTGGACAAGGCGTGTTCACTGGGAGTAATGGAACAGTGCTCCAAGTAGAGACCTTGGATAGAAGAAACGGTGTCGCAGTGGACAACAAAGGTAACATGTACAAGATGGTCTGGTAGAGAAAAGGGTCAACTTCCGTGCTACATGCAAATTAGCTGTTGTTATCAGGCGATAGCGCTCATTGACCCGACAATGAGCGTAATCGCGATATTTCAACAGTTGAGAAGGCCTTGGTATATCTCGAAGTTTGCGCGGGCGTAGAATGCTGCGTGATCTGATTCTCGGAGTCCTTCATGGAATATTCTGTGCGGTTGCGGATCGCGATCTGGCTAATTTGCTGCACTGTTCCGTTCGCACAAAGCAGCACTGCATTGGGGAAAAAAGGGCAGGACGCTCCAGCCTCGAACTCCAAAACACAAGACCCTATGCAACCGCCCAAGGTCAAGGAGCAACTCGGAGGTATCGACGTACTTAGCGACACCGGCGCGGTTGACTTCAGCCCTTATCTACACTCCGTGCTTAAGATCGTGAAGCAGAACTGGTACGCCTTTGTTCCGGAGCGTGGGACCTAGAACACTGCGGGGAGAGGTGTCCATCGAGTTTGCCATCCTCAGGAACGGAAAGGTAAAGGGAATGAAACTTATACAAACCTCAGGGGATATTCCAATGGACCGCGCCGCGTGGGCAAGCATCTCCAATTCGAAATTGCCGCAGTTGCCAGTCGAATACCCCGGCCAATATCTTGCCTTGCGGTTCCATTTTTCTTACTATCCCGACAAACCGAGCGACTTCATACTTAAAATATCCCGTTGACCGCCGAAGCACAAATCCCGATCAAACAGACAGTGAAAGCGGTCGTGGCTGTTAACAGGCCATAGATAGGATGAGAAGGTCGATCCCCGATCACGGATGGCGCTAAGCTACCAGTGATCAACGCACTCTAAGGTGCAATCACAGTGGATAAGGAGATCGACCTTGAAGAAGCATAACAATTCTCCCAA
>Ga0185299_10001381_pt1 | contig 47801 bp, 46 predicted proteins | sample PaiPotPPA55metaG_FD_128002 | JGI IMG/M metagenome (GOLD analysis project Ga0185299, IMG submission 128002) | Iron sulfur acid spring bacterial and archeal communities from Banff, Canada, to study Microbial Dark Matter (Phase II) - Paint Pots PPA... ... | reverse complement strand
TGTCTACACCGCAAAAAAATTAATCTCAGCACGGTCTTCGCGGGTCAGGCGGTCGGGATCAAGGAGGTCGAAGAAGGTATTTGGCTGGTCAGCTTTATGGATTACGATCTCGGCTACATCGACCTGGAGGAAAAAACTCTGCAGCCTCTCGACAACCCTTTTGGCCCAAAAGTGTTACCTATGTAGCCGGTACGTTCTGTCACCTATGTGTCCGGTCCGGACCGTTTTAAGCTGGCGGAGAGGGTGGGATTCGAACCCACGGTTGAGTTTCCCCAACACTCGCTTTCGAGGCGAGCTCTTTCGACCGCTCAGACACCTCTCCTCGCCAAGTCTAACAAACGGTCGATTCCCTCACAACCGCAGGCCTCAAGACTCTTTCGATCGTTATTCCATTTCAAACGTGACGTAGGTCAACTTTTCATCGCGCTCCACTTGCAACACTCCTGCGGCGCCCGGCGGAATCGCATTTAAAGCTGCGCGCAAGCCATCGAGCGTCTCTACGCGCGAACCGTTCATGGCGTGGATCACGTCCCCGACTTGGAGATCCGTTTCTATTCCGGAGAGGTCCGCCGAAAGCGCCGCAACCACGATTCCTGACGGAATACGCAAATCTTCTACGTCGTCGCCCAGCTTCGCATCGACCTGTACCCCGAAAACTCCCAGTTTCGCAACGAGCGATTTTGCAGGATCGACGAGATCGGCCAGCCGATCAATTTTTTCCTTCTGTTCCGCCACCGGAATGTTGAGCGAGATTTTCTGCCCTCCGCGCAGTACTTCGAGATGGACACTCGCGCCCGGAGGCTTCGTCGAAATAATCATCTCGGCGATCGGAAGCGCGCCAATTGTCCGCTCATCCAGAGTTACGATCACGTCACCAATTTTCAGTCCTGCCTTTGCGGCAGGGCCTTCCGCAAGGAGATCCGAAACGATTACGCCCCCTTGTCGGGGAAGCGAGAGTCCGGCCGCAAGATCGGGCGTAATCTCCTGCAGGCTCGCGCCTATGATGCTGCGATGGACGCGCCCGTATTTCCGAAGTTCTCCATAAACAAATTCCACTAGGCTGCTGGGAATCGCGAATCCCAGCCCCTGGCTTCCGCCGGTTTCCGAAAGGATGAACGTGTTGATTCCCACGAGCCGGCCTTCCGTATCCACGAGCGGCCCGCCGCTATTCCCCGGGTTGATCGGCGCGTCGGTTTGGATGTACACCGTCGGCGTACTGGGATCAGCTTGCCGCGCCACCGCGCTCACGATTCCCATGGTTACCGAGTTTTCGAGACCTTCGGGATTCCCGAAGGCCAACACGATTTGGCCTTTTTTGAGATTTCGGTAGTCGGCGAAGGGAAGCGTGGGAAGATTTTTTGCCTCGACCTTCAGCAACGCCAAATCAATTGTGGATGCGATGCCAACGATTTTCGCTTCGAGCGGCGCAGGATGTTCGCCGATTCCAAGGCTGCTGCGAACCTGAGATTCAGCCTCGGTTGCTGACGTCAGGAACACTCGGACGCGCTGCGCTCCTTTCACCACGTGCGCATTCGTGATGACGTAACCATCGGGATCGACAATCACGCCCGAGGCAAGGCTGCGCTGTCGGCCGATTAGGCCCGTTTCGTCCTGATCTTTATCCTCCACAGCTCGGTAGCCGGTTACGCGCACTTGCACCACCGCAGGCGAAACGCGCGCGGTAAGTTCGTCCATCGATTCGCTGAACTGCGTGAGAAGAGTCTGGTGAGCGTCTGGAGCTTTCGTCTGCGCGTGCAGGGAACTGGCTGCAAGGATGCATAGCACAGCAGCATCGAGCCCACTCCAGATGATTCCGCTTCTACGCCTGTTCAAGCCTAGATTGTTCATACGGACCTCTTCTTCCAGAACACATGAACCCAATATGAGAATCAGAAAAGTGTAATCAAATCCCGGACCGCAAGCGAGTCGAGTTCGAGTGTACCTGCCTTCGCAACGGTGACGAAGCAAATGAAGGCTGGAGGTCGTTCGCGCTATGATAGCGCCGTACCTGAGGCGCAAATTTCGTGAAGCGATCGCGACCGATTACCTATGATACCGTCCGCCGAATGGCGCTTACCCTTCCGAATGTCGAAGAAAGCACTTCCTACGGCACGCCCGCGCTGGAAGTAAAAGGAAAGCTTTTCGTCCGTTGGCGCAATGAGGAAGATCCCGATACGATCGTGCTGAAAATGCCGTTCGAGCAGAGACAAGGGCTAATGGCTGAGGATGCGGAGACCTACTTCATCACCGACCACTATCGTAATTATCCTTGGATTCTGGTGAGACTTTCGAAGGTCCACCCGGACGCGCTACACGAGTTGTTGCAGATCGGGTATCGCTCCGCGTTAGACTCGAAACACACAAAAGAGCGACATTAAGCTTCTTGGCGCTCGCTCTATCGTCTTGCCAGGAAAAACTCCCGCAGCAACGCAATCGACTGCTCGGCCAGCACGCCGGAAGTTACTTCCACCCGGTGATTCAGTTTTTCATGCTCGAGAATTGAAAAACACGATCGCACGGCACCAGCCTTCGTGTCATCTGCGCCATAGACCAGCCGCGCGATGCGCGCCTGAATCATCGCACCCGCGCACATCGCGCACGGTTCGATCGTCACGTACAAGGTGGTTCCAAGCAGGCGGTGGTTTCCTATTGTACGCGCGGCTTCGCGCAGTACAATCACTTCCGCGTGTGCTGTGGGATCGCAGTCCGCAATCGTGCAATTCCCCGCGCGCGAGACGATGGTCTCATGCAGGACGACAACCGCTCCTATGGGAACTTCGCCACGGTTTCCCGCCTCGCGCGCCTCATCCAGCGCAGCTTGCATAAACTTCCGGTCGTTTGCGTTTTCGGTCACGAGTTCACGAGAATAGCACCGTCTGTACGAGAAATAACTGTCGTTGCGATCGAGGCGAACGGGAGATCCGACGCCCGAGACCTGTTGTGAAAATTTATTGTTCGATGTAACTTTCTGTCTGTCCGCTGTATCGAATCAGGCCTAACCAATCGCCTTACTTCCGGAATCGCGGCGTCACCAAGATGAAGACTCTAATCGAAAGCCGAAATCGAGGAGGGAAATGATGCCACCGCATCGGGCAGCCCGCGTTCGTTTCAAGTCGCTCGCGTCTAAACCCCACACTCCGCTCGATCTGTTTGGTCTGGCGCTGGCTCTGCTCTTCGTCGGCAGCCCTGTTTTGGTGCTCCTCAATCCGCATCGCCCGCTCTCGCCCAGCAGATTTTCGACGTCATGACGAAAATCCCTGGAGCTAAGCCCGCCACTCGTCCCGTCCATGCGAAGGGAATGGTTTGCGAGGGAACTTTTACGGCCACACCAGCCGCGGCCGCCTTGTCCAGAGCCGAGCATTTTCAAGGAAAGCCCACGAAGGTAACGGTTCGTTTTTCTGATGGCGCGCCCGATCCGTCCATTCCCGATAACTCGCCCAATGCATTCCCCCGCGGAATTGCAATTCGATTTATGTTGCCGGGCGGCGACAAGACGGACATCGTTGCAATCTCGCACAACGGCTTCATTGTCGGAAGTGGCGAAGAATTTCTCGAACTGGAGAAGGCGATTCTCGCGACGGACCCATCGAAGCCACATCCCTGGGCCGTTGAGCAGTTTCTCGGCGCCCATCCTCGAGCATTGAAATTCGTAGAGGACCCTAAGCCTGCGCCCGACAGTTTTGCTACCGAATCGTTCTATGGCAATAATGCGTTGGTTTTCGTCAACAAGAAAGGCGCGAAGCAAGCGTTTCGATACCAGATTCTTCCCGTCGCCGGCTCGCACTATCTCGACGACGCTGCCGCAAAAGCGAAATCGCCCGATTATCTATTCATCGAGCTCAAAGCTCGCCTCTCGAAGCAGCCCGTCAAGTTCCGTCTCGTCGCACAACTTCCGAACGCCGGCGACGCCACAAGTGACGGTTCGATCGTTTGGCCGGACGACCGCAAGACGGTCGAGCTCGGCACCATTACTATCACGGCAGTTGTGGCCGATAGCGATGCGGCGCAAAAGGCGCTCGCGTTTGATCCCACGCTGCTGACAAACGGAATCGAGTTGTCAGATGACGAGTTGCCTGCGTTGCGTTCCGAGGTGTATGGTATTTCGGCGATGCATCGCTAGCTCCACAGTGGGATTAGTAGGATACTGATGGAGGTACGACGGCGTCTTGCACTGATCGCGCGACGCTGAAGATTCACACCTTTCGTTTCAAATCCAAGGAGGAATTCAATGGCTGCGCCGAAGCCCGCTTTAACCGAGATTGAGATTTCCCGTGACCGCCTGGCGGAATTATTGAATGAAGATCTGTCCCGCGAATATCAGGCCATCATTTCGTATGTTGTGTACTCGCAGGTCCTGAAGGGCGCCGAGTATATGGACATTGCCGACCAGCTCGAGATTCACGCGAAGCAGGAGCTCGATCATGCACTTACGATCTCGCGCCAGATCGACTATCTGGGCAAAATGCCCGCCGTCACGCCAAAGCCCGTACGCACATCGGAGAAAGCCAAGGATATGCTGCGCTTTGACCTCGAAAATGAGAACGAAACTGTGCGGAATTATCGCGATCGCGTCCGCCAGTGCGAAGTGCTAGGAGAATTTGCGATGGCTGAGCAGATTCGCCAAATTCTAATGCAGGAGCAGGATCATCAGATTGACTTGGCGACTGCGCTCGGTGAGGAAGTGCCGAACGTCAACAGCGGTCCGCAGAGTCGCAGACTAGGTAAGCGTCGCTAATGCCTTCGGCAGGTTCCGAAGATAGATTTGACCGCCCACCCTTGGCACGAGAGCCGCGGTGGCCCGGCTGGGAGCTAGTTCGCTACGTTCGTGAGAATCGTTTCAATCTTTGCGTCTAAACCGCGCGCGACTTTCAGCGCTTCACCACTTCCATACGGTGCTAGAAAGCTCGCCGGATTGCCAATCAAATAGCGCAGGCTGCGTGGCGCGTTCTCGCCGACGCTCTTTGCGGACTATTTCGCCAAGATCGAATCGCATGAATTGCATCACCCCTGAAGCGCCGGTCGCGGCGTGAATGACCTTCTCAAGGTCAACAAATGACTTTGCCGACGTGACGTCGCTCGTAAACGTGCTCATATTCGGATGACCCACGGATGCTTCGAGCGCCTTCACGACCTCGCTGAAGGGCTTCGCAGAGGTAATGCTAAATCGTTCTAACGGTAATTTGCTTCGTTGCCATCACAGACCTCCAGGTCTAGCAGGCGCAGTAAATTCGTCACGAGCTTCCTTTCGCTTCCGAGATGCCTCCCGTTTTGAACTTCGGACTTTTTGCTCCAGATACTCGAATAGGAAAGTCCGCGCATCTTCCAGCGCTCCGTCTTTGGCCTCGATCCGGCTGATCATAAGCGCACCTTCCAGCGAGCCAATGATCAGCTGCGATAGCCTTCGCGGATCCGTTCGCGCATCGATTTCTCGCCTCTTCTTGCCTTCCTTCACCAGGCCCGTGATTCGTCCACTCCACGTTTGCAGCGCTTTCTTGGCGCGTGATCGAAGCAGCGCGTTGCCATCGTCTGCCTCAATTGCCGTGTTCAGCAACGGACAACCTCCCGCGACAAGCCCGGTGCGCCTCTCCACGAAGTTGGCGATCATTTTCTTGATTCGGTCCACACTGTTCGGAACCTCGGCCATGCCATCCAGCCGTCCGCTAACAGCCTTTCCCCACGCATAATCGAAAGCCTCGGCTGCCAATTCCTCTTTGCTTGCAAAATGACGATAGATTCCGCCCTTCTGCAATCCGGTTGCGGCCATCAGGTCCGAGAGGGAAGTGCCCTCGTAGCCTTTTGTGTTAAACAGCGGCGCCGCATTCCGCACAATTTCTCGCCGCGTTCGCTCTCCCTTCGTCATAACTTTCTCCTCTTACCTTCTTGTGGCGTGCTGTACCGATGGCGCTTCTGTCTCAGCAGGGGCGCCGCATGCCATGCCCTCTGCGTGGGGGACGCCCGTAACACGAGGAATGTCGACCGCCCTCCGAGACCGTCTGGTCTTTTTCCCAAACCAAGTATACCATAGTTGCGACCGAACGGTCTCTTATACATCCAACCCGTTTAAGCAACCTATGAGCGAGTCCATCGCAGCTCCGGCGTTTCTCGCGTTACCGGACCAACGGGTAGGCATCAACCCATGGTTCATCGCGATCACCGTCACCCTCGCCACCTTCATGGAGCTGCTCGATACCGCGATCGCCAACGTCGCGCTGCCACACATTGCGGGTGGGCTTGCAGTAAGCTACGACGAAAGCACTTGGGTGCTCACAAGCTATCTTGTCGCCAACGCCGTCGTTCTGCCGCTTTCGGCCTGGCTCAGCCGTGTTTTTGGACGCAAACGCTACTATATGACGTGCGTCGTATTGTTCAGCATCAGTTCATTTCTGTGCGGAATCGCTCCAAGCCTCGGCCTCCTGATTTTCTTTCGCGTCTTGCAGGGCATCGGAGGTGGCGGCCTCGCGCCGGTGGAGCAAGCGATCCTGGTTGACACGTTTCCTGCTTCCAAGCGCGCCGCCGCCTTCGCGCTCTATAGCATGGCGATTGTCACGGCGCCTGTAATCGGTCCTCCGCTTGGCGGCTGGATCACCGATCACTGGAGCTGGCGTTGGGTTTTCTTTATCAACATCCCCATCGGAATCATTTCCGTGATTCTCACCAGCCGGCTTGTCTCCGACCCGCCGGAATTCACTCGCGAAGTCGAAGCAGCGCGTCGAGGCGGCAAGCTGAAAATCGACGGCCTCGGAATCTTGCTCGTTGCAATTGGGTTTGCGTGTCTCGAAGTCGTCCTCGATCGCGGCCAGACGGAAGACTGGTTCGAGAGTCATTTCATCTTGATTTTCTTCATCATCGCCATCACCGCGCTAATAGTTGCTGTTGTTTGGGAGTGGCGTCATCCCGATCCGGTTGTCGAGATTCGTCTGCTCCGCGACCGAAATTTTGCGCTGGCAAGTATTTTCTATTTCCTCTTCGGTTTTGCGCTGTTCGGTTCGACGGTTTTGATCCCGCAAATGCTCCAGCAGCTCTACGGCTACACCGCGACCGACGCAGGCCTCGTCCTCGGTCCCGGCGCGCTCGTAATTGTTGTGCTGGCGCCCGTCGTCGTTTCGATTCTGCCGAAAGTCGGCGTGCGGCCATTAATCGGAGTCGGCTATTGCATTTTTGCAGCCGCGATGTGGCACTTTGCAAGCTTCGATCTCGGAGCCGACTATCGCCATTTCGCGATGGCGCGCGCGCTCCAGGGGCTGGGAATCGCGCCGCTCTTTGTTCCGGTAAGCCAGGTGGCTTACTCCTTTTTGCCAAAAAATAAGAACAACAAAGCCTCGAGTCTCACGAATCTTTTCCGAAATCAAGGCGCGAGCTTCGGTATAGCGTTTGTCACCACAATGCTCGCACGGCGCACACAGCGCCATCAATCCATCCTCGTCGCGCACATTACCAACGGAGAACCGCACTACCGCAACATGCTTCATTCGTTCACCAGCTATTTCGCCATCCACGGCTTCTCGCCCGCGGATGCCGCGCATCACGCACAAGCCAAGCTGGGCCAACTCCTCCAGCTGCAGGCTTCATTTCAAGGCTCCCTCGATTGCTTCACAGCTCTCGGCTGGATCGTGTTAATCGGCGCTCCGCTGGCGCTCTTTATCCGGAAGTTCGATCTTGGCAAGCCGTCGGGCGGCCATTAGCGACTGGGGCTCCAGAATTTTCCGCACAAGCGTTTATGTGTGATACTTGTGGGCGCTAGAAGGACGCCGAAATAAGCGACATGGAGTGACCAATTTGACCTTCCCGCAATTGGCTCGCTTTACGGATCTCGCACTCCTGCTCTTACGCCTCATGGTCGGACTGATTTTTATCGCAAGCGGATGGAATGATCTCAAGGACCCCGGCGCGCGAAGCAAAGACATTGGAATGGGCAAGCCGTTCACGATTTTTCTGGGTGCCGCGGAGTGCGCTGAGGGAGTCGGAGTAATCACTGGCGTCCTTGCCCAGCTCGCTGCCGTCGGTCTGATTCTCATAATGCTTGGTGCAATCCAAAAAAAGATCTTCGTCTGGCATACGGGCTTCTGGGGCAAATCGGGTACCAATGGCTGGAGCTATGACGCAATGATTGTCACAATGAACCTGGTTATTGCCACCACGGGTCTTATGCAGTTGTTCAGGTAGCATTGATCGCGCTGCAGCGTTCTAACCGCGCGACGGCGGATACCACGAGCCATCCTGCGGGTTGAGAAGCACCTACAGTGCGCTCGCCAACTCGTAAGCGCCGCAAGCCAGAGCGCCAATTGCCGGTAAAACCGCGTGAAGGGGCCGCAAGCTGGCGGCGAGCCGCCTGCGCGATTCGAATTGTGTCGGATTTGCAGTTCAACGGCCGCCGTGCTTTACTAACCCTCCGAAATTTTCGTGAGGCGATTGATGCACAACAATGTCTTGCTTCCGCCCTTGGTATTATTGTTCGTGTTGGTGTTTTTGCAAGCGACGCCGGGGGATCAATCGTGGATCGTGGTCAGCAATGGTTACGCAAACCAGCTCTTCGCCGTGTTGATGAAGCATCACCCGGAGCGGGGCTCTCGCGAAGGACTGAGCCAATACGACCCATTGGTTTCACAGCCGACGCGAGCTGATGAAGACCAAGAGCGCCACGAAACTTCCGATGTTCTGGCCAAGCTGAAAGCCGCTGCGGCGCAGAAACAGCAGAAGGAAGTCGCGCAGGACCTACAGATCATGATTCACGTGGTCGAACTTCAGTTTCGGGCTGAGGATTTCGCCCGGGCTCACGAAGTACCGTTTATCAACGCAAGCCGCGACGTGTTCGCCGGCCTGCAAATTTTGCTCGATGAGCAGACCTCGGCTGACCGTCGTCCCGCAGCCGTTGCGCGCTTGCGCAAATATGCCGGCATCGAGCCCGGCTACCCGCCCATCGTGGAGATTTTGAAGCAGCGCACGATCGAGCAGATGGCAAAGCCCGGCGTCGTCTACCCGGCGCGCGTCGAAATCGAAACCGAACTCTCGCGCAATTCGAATTACATGGATGGAATTGCGGCGCTGATGGCGAAGTATAAGCTGGAAGGCTGGCAGGAGCCCTTCGAAAAACTCAAGTCGCAGCTAGCCGATTACGACGCATGGATTAGAGCAAACATATTGCCGAAGGCACGATCCGATTTCCGTCTGCCGCCCGAAGAATACGCGCTGAATCTCGAGCAGTATGGCATCGATATTGCGCCTGCGAAGATTGCCGCGATGGCGCACGAGGCGTTCACAGAAATTCAGGGCGAAATGCAGCCGGTCGCCGCGCGCATCGCGAAAGAACGCAATCTTTCGTCAAGCGACTACCGCGACGTGATTCACGGGTTGAAAAAACAGCAACTCGTTGGCGATGCGATTCTTCCGTTCTACGAAAATCGGCTGAAGCAGATAGAGCAAATCATCGTCGCGCAGAAAATCGTGACGCTCCCGGATCGGCCAGCCCGCATTCGCATCGCCACAGCCGCCGAGACCGCCCAGCAGCCCGCTCCCCACATGGTTGCCCCGCCGTTTCTTCACAATACTGGACAGAAAGGCGAATTCGTTCTTCCACTGAACATTCCCGGACCGGCCGGCGAGGGCTCGACGGACAAGTATGACGACTTTACCTACGATGCCGCGGCCTGGACGCTGACCGCCCATGAGGCCCGCCCAGGCCACGAACTGCAATTCGATTCCATGCTCGAGCACGGCGTCTCGCTGGCCCGCGCAAAATTTGCATTTAACAGCACGAACGTGGAGGGTTGGGGACTCTACGCCGAGTATCTGATCGAGCCCTACATGCCGCCGGAAGGGCAACTGATCTCGCTCGATCTTCGTTTGCAGCGCGCCGCGCGTGCGTTCCTGGATCCGGAGCTGCAATCGGGCAAAATCCAACCAGAAGACGCCTACAGCGTGATGGAAAAGGATGTCGTGCTGTCGCACGCCTTCGCAAAAGAGGAAGTGGAGCGCTTCACTTACCGCGCACCCGGTCAAGCCAACAGCTATTTCTATGGATACACGAAGCTACTGTCCCTGCGGAAGGAAACGGAGTCCGCGCTCGGCACCAAGTTCAATCAGAAGGATTTCCACGATTTTATTCTGGCGCAAGGCTTGCTCCCTCCGGACTTGATGCGCCAGGCAGTGCTCGGCGAATTCGTCGCCACGGCGAAAGCGCAGCCTGCGCGTTGATACATACCGCTCCTCGCGGCTGCCTTGACAATTTTCTCGTCGACAGTCAGACTACGATTCGATGAAAGACCTTCTGCGACGTCTCTTCCTAGTCGACCTGCTCAAAGGGATGTGGCTGACGTTCCGTTACCAAGCGCCCAAGAATATCTACACCGAGCAGTACCCGCTCGAGCGTCCCATGGTCGCCGAGCGTTATCGGGGCGCGCCGCGTCTGAACATGAACCCGGAGACCGGCGAATCGCTGTGCATCGCCTGCAACCTCTGCGCCCTCGCGTGCCCAGAAAATCTTATCGTTGTGGGCTGGCTTCGCGACGATGCCACTCGCCGCAAGGTCCTCACAACTTTTACATACGACACGTCGCGCTGTATGTTCTGCGGGTTGTGTGAAGATGCTTGCCCCACGGATTGTCTCGAACTTACCCAGGATTTCGAGATGGCTAATTACACCCGGGAAGGCGCCATCTGGGACCGCCACCGCCTTGAAGTCGGTCCGACGCCCACGCACTACACCCGTTGATCGTGCTTTTTCTCCTCCTGTTTCACTCCACCACTTCCTTTTGTGATGGTTTTTGCATTGGCGTTGACTTCCTTTTGCCCGCACGCGATAGGCGTTATAAGATGGCCGCCGCGCTTCTCATACCGAAAAATGGAACTTCGTAAAGATCCAATCACTCGCAGTTGGGTTATCGTCGGCCATCAGGAACGCGAAAAACCTCGGCCCGATAATCCGTGTCCTCTCTGCCCGGAAAATCGCTTGGAGACGAAGGTCTTGCTCGACCTGCCGCAACAGGGGCCATCGCAGGTCCGCACATACCCGCATTTTCGTCCGCTCTATCACATCGAAGGCGACCCCTCGCGCACAGCGGAAGGAATTTACGATCGCATGGACGCCACCGGCGCCCACGAAATCATCGTTGAGACTCCCGAGCATGCGCGATACCTCTCGCAAATGCCGGACGAGCAGATCGAGCGCGTGCTCGAAGCCTACGCTCTGCGGATCGCAGACCTCAAGCGCGACGCGCGCTTCAAATATGTGGCCGTATTCAAGAATCTAGGCCCGCAATCAGGCGAGGAGTGGTCACATTCTCATTCTCAGGTGACCGCCACCACATTTGTTCCTCGCCGTATCCTGTACGAGCTGCGGGCCGCGCGCGAATGGTTTCGCGACCGCGAGCGCTGCGTCTTTTGTGACATTCTTCGCCAGGAAGTGAGGCAGAAAAAACGTATCGTCGATAACGTTGGCGACTATTTCGCTTTTTGCCCGTACGCATCGCGCGTGCCTTACGAAGTCTGGCTGATGCCGCGTACGCACAATCACCAATTCGAAGCGCCCACGCCTGGCGAAAATCGGCGGCATCTCGCTACCTTGCTCGGACGCACGTTGCGCCGCCTGCTGAAAATTTCCGAGGCCTATCACATGGTGGTTCACACGGCGCCCAACACGCTACAAACGAAGGGCGAGCTCAGCGATTACTGGCGCACGATTGCGGGTGACTACCACTGGCACATTGAAATACTTCCCATCGTCGAAACGCGGAGTAAGTCGTACAGCATCAAGGAGGTCTATTTCAACGGGCTGCTTCCTGAGGAAGCGGCCGAGCACCTGCGCGAGCTCGACCCTGCCAAATGAGAAGGAGCGAGGGTAGATCCAGATCGTTGGCCCGATCCGACCGAGGCGGAATCTTCTTTCGCTTGTTGTTTCTGATTTTCCTAGTGGTATTCGCGTTCGTAATCTATCTCGCCCGCTATCCAATTCTTCGCCTCGCCGGGAATTTCTGGGTTGTTGACGAATCGCCGCAGACGTCCGATGCGATCATCGTCCTAAGCGATGACGATTACGACGCCGTGCGGGCTTCGCGCGCCGCCGATCTCTACCGGGCTAGCTGGGCTCCGCGGATTGTCGCGAGTGGTCGTATTTTGCGTCCCTACACATCGATTGCTGAACTGATGCAGCGGGACCTCACCGATCGCGGCGTCCCCCCGACCGCCGTGGTTCGCTTCCCGAACCGGGCTCGCAATACCCTCGAGGAAGCCAGCGCCGTGTCGGAGTTTCTTTCGACGCACGGGTGGAAAAAAATCGTCGTCGTTACTTCGAATTACCACACCCGGCGCGCGCGCTTCATCTACGAGCATGCATTGGCGCCCGGCACCGAGCTTCGCGTGATTGCCGCCCCGGACCCAGCTTACGATCCCAACAGCTGGTGGCGCACCCGCGAGGGACTGAAGACGTTTTTCTATGAATTCTTTGGCTACATCGTAGCCCACTGGGAACTTCGGCATAGCGACGTGCACACCGTCTCTTCGGCTCTAGTTTCAACCCACGTCCCCCGTGTCCAATTGAGAAAAAGCGTAAGAGTCTCGGATTTACAGCTAGCCACCCCTGTACTATAGTTCGAGCACGTTTGGATGCGCCTGCCGCCCGGCCATGCGATCCTGGCGATTGTGCTCGGGGAGGAAATTCCATGTGGCGTAAGCCCGCAGAGGCGAAACCGTCTTCGCGATCTTTAGAGTCAACCGCGGTTGTTCCGGCCAAGATCCAGACTGAAGCTCCGGCAATCACGCTGCCCATGCCTTCTGCCGAGGTGGCACCGGTCACGCCTGCGAATTCGGCTTCGTTGACTCCGCCCACACAGCCCGCTGCGCCCGCCGTCGCTCCTCCGCCTGCCGTACGTGGAATTTCGCGCATTTCGTCGGGGATACGGATTAACGGTGAAATCTCAGGCGACGACGATCTCTATATTGACGGCCAAGCGGAGGGGCAATTCCACTTCCCGCAGTCGAAAGTGATTGTCGGGCCGAACGGAAAAGTGCAAGCCAATATCGAAGCGCGTGAAATTGTGATCGAAGGCACTGTGAAAGGGGACTTGAAAGCATCTGCGGGCGTCCAACTCGGCGGATCGAGCCGCGTGCAAGGAAGCCTCACCACGCCGCGCATCGCAATTGACGATGGGGCGCGGTTACGAGGAAAAGTCGAGATGACTCGAGCAACCGATGCGAAGCCGCAGGCAGATATCGCGGCGATTTCGCCGGCTACGGCTGTGAAAACGAACGATGCGCCGCGTGCCATCGCGCACGCCTCCGGAGAATAGGCTTAAATGAATTGGACGGCTAAAACTCGTGCAAGCAGCACCGCTCCGGCGGTTCAGTCAAAGCCCGGCGGTGGATCATCCGGCTCTGCCGCCTCGCCATCCGCTAATCTTCGCGTCTCAAATGGCTTGAAGGAGTTCCTCCAGCACCTCGAAGATGAAAAGACTCCTCGCATCCTCGATCTTGGGCAAGTGTCGCAATCCACACTCAATTTTTTCATCGAAAAAGGCTATCGGGTCACGACCGAGGATTCGTTACGCTCGTGGAAAGAATTTTTGAGCGCCGAAGAGGAAGGACTCCGGCTCGCGCAGGTGGGCGATGGCCAGCAGAAGATTTCGCAGGCATATCTGGCCGAAAAGTTCCTCGAAACCGGCTTGCGCTATTCGGAAGAAAGTTTTCACGGCGTACTTGCGTGGGACCTGCTGGATTATTTTGACGCCGAACTGTTGCCGCGCGCGATGGAAAGGCTCTATTCGCTGCTGCAACCGTCAGGCATTGTTCTTGCAATGTTCCATAGCCGGCCAGCCGAACGGTTTCACCGGTATCGAATCGTTGACACGCAAACGATCGAAGTGCTCCCAGCGCCGACGCTTGCCGTCCACGCCCACGTTTTTCAGAACCGTGAAGTTCTCGACCTATTCGGAAAATTCCGGTCGTCGAAAACGTTCGTGGGCCGCGACCAGCTCCGCGAGGCGCTTTTTCTCAAATAGCGGTTATTTCCGGCTACAATCCGCGTCATAGCGCTATTGCTGCTTCTGCGGCAGTGTGTATTCGAACTCATAAGAATGCTTCCCACCTTCAATGATCACCGTGAGCTTCCCGGTAATTCCTACAAGCTGCCCTGAGCCGGAATCTGGTACGACGGTGATGTTTTGCACGGGCGCGCCTCGTGTGAGCGTTCCGCTGTGCTGCAAAACGAAGCTTCCAGTGCGGCCGTTCAAGGTGCCAGTAACGCGTTCGATGGCGACGTAACCTGCTGAGCCCTGCACATCGGTCCCCGCCGTAAGCATCTCGCCCTTGGCCGTCGCCTCGAGACCGCCGTGATATTGCTTATCGAGTGACATCCGCGCGAGCGTCGAGCCTTCGGCTTTGTCCGGTGTTCCTTGCGGAACCACCTTCACGTCGAACAGTCCGCTCGCATGTTGTGTGGCCACGGTCCCTCCTTGTCTCGATTCGCTTTGCGATTGCCGGCGTGCTTCGCTAGACGTTGAAAGTGCCGGTTCGCGCGCCGAAAGTACCGATCCTGCAACGCCGATTTCGACGCAGACGCATATGATAGCTAAGGCGGTAACAACCTCTCCAGCACCGGATCGGTTTTTCATCTTTCTGTGCTCCTTGTGTGACAGATTCTGCAGCGACACACTTCCCGCGGCAACTCTCCCCACCGGTATGAGAGAGGCCATTTCCAACAGACTCGATACTCCAGGGCCTCTTGTTCTCAACTCTCTATAGGCTAGCGTATCTCTGGCGACACTACATGCATTCCATTATTGGCGGGGTGCTCAGTCGTTGCTTGGAATTAGACAATTGCTTCGAGGGAGGCCCCTCATGCGTAACTTCCGTTTTGTTGTTTTGATATTGGCAATCCTGATGTCAGTGCTTTTGCTTCCGCAATTCGCACAGGCTCAAGTAGGTGTCAGCATTTCAATTACGACCCCGCCGCCGCCGCTTCCGGTCTATACGCAGCCTTATTGCCCGGGGCCTGATTACATGTGGACTCCCGGTTATTGGGCGTGGGGACCGGATGGGTATTTCTGGGTGCCCGGCACGTGGGTGCGGGCGCCAAGAGTCGGTTTCCTATGGACGCCTGGATATTGGGGCTGGGGCGATGGCGTGTACGTTTGGCATGTGGGATATTGGGGCACACACGTCGGATTCTATGGCGGAGTGGACTATGGCTTCGGCTACGGCGGAGAGGGCTATGAAGGCGGATATTGGCGTCACGGTGCCTTCTTTTAGTAACACTTCGGTGAATCGCGTGAGCACCAGGGTGATCCACAACACGTACCACAAGACCGTGGTGTATCGGTCGGACAGCTGAGTGAGTTACAACGGCGGTCGAGGCGGCATCGACGCTAGGCCCACCGCCCGAGAAGAAGCCGCGGCTCGCGATCGTCACTTGGGGGCGACGTCGTCGCAAAATCGGCACGAAACGGCGGCTCGAAGTGACCGCCGCCGACTGGCGTCGGAAAATCACGGGCGTCCATCCGTAGCGGCTTCGCGGCAGCCTGGGCAATTCAAGAGCGGGACTGTAGGTGTACACGATGCGGAAGCAGGGCACGCGACCGAAACACGGACGAGAGCGAGTGAAACGCGCACCGCTCACACATCGGACACGACGCATCACGCACCGGCGTCGGGTTCCGAAAGAACGCCGGCGCACACCAGTCATGCGGCGAGCCAGCCGCATAACGCTGAAACACATGCGAACCGCGGGGCGACACCTCATAACACGTCGTCAACACCCGCCTCGACTCCGCATACGAATGCCGGCTCGGGCGCGACCCATGGAGGCGGCCATGCGGAAACGCACACTCAGGCCGGGCATAGCTCCGTGCCAAAAGAGAACACGAGACAAGAGCACAACTCGTCGCACACATCCGCGCCACGAGAAAATAGCAGGCAGGAGCAGGGTTCATCGCCCGGGGCGGCTCAAGCGCGCGGTCCGCTGGCGGCGGCAGCCACGGGAATGCGGCTGCAGCCCACGGCGGGGCGTCGCACGGCGAGCCCAAGTAAAGCGCGCTAAAGCGACCCTCGAGATATCGAAAATTTCGCTTGCACCGAGGGTTGTACGGGAGTAAAAGCAAAAGTGTAGTGGCTAGTGCACGGAAGGGAGAGAACATGACTCCACCGGGCCTAGAATTTTGAAAGCCGTTTACACACCGCTTTTGCGGTGCGCGCCGACGTGAATGTCTTCGGCATTGCGTCGGCTTACGGACAAAGAGAAAACGGGAAGCTGCCAGGCTTCCCGTTTTTCTTTTCAAAGGGCATCACGCTGAATTGCAGGTTGGGTACCAAAAAAGCGAACGTAGCCGCCCGCTACTTCTCCTCAGTTCCTGCGCGTTTGAGGGGCGCCGTGCGTGCCTGGGAACGGGCCTTCCATGCCGAGTACGCTGCCGGTAGAAGCGAGGCAACAATGACGGCGGCGATGACAAAGTGGATTCGCTTGTCGATATTGGGAACACTGCGGCCCAGAGTGTAGCCAAGGAGCGTCATGCTCCAGACCCAGAGGAAGCCTCCGAAGACGTCGTAAACGAGGTAGCGCGAATAACTCATTTTAGCTGCACCCGCCACCGGCGGACAGAACGTACGGATAATGGGGACAAAGCGCGCCAGTATCACCGTCTTGCCGCCATATCTTTCGTAAAATTTATGAGCGCGTTCGAGATGCCGCTTTCTGAAAAAGCGCGAATCTTCGCGTTTGTATAGACTCTGGCCTGCCATCCTCCCGATAAAGTATCCGAGTTGATCTCCTGCTATCGCGCACAAAGTGACAAAGATCAGCAGCGTGCTGATGCTGGTATGCCCCGCACCGGCAAACACGCCAGCCGTGACGAGCAAAGAATCGCCCGGAAGGAAAAAGCCGACAAACATTCCAGTCTCGATGAAAACGATTACGCACACGAGTATTGGACCGCCCCATTCAATCAGGCCCTTCACGTCGTAGAGATGGGCCAATAGCTGTCTTAACGATTCGATCATTGGGCCGGTGTTTTTGCGCCGCGCTCAGACGCCCGCGAGGGGCTCGCGGCGAATTCACACGATAACAGAAAGACGGGACCTACAAATTCGCAACAAGGGGGTTCGTTTCCCGGTTCGCACATTTGGCCCGCAATCTTGTATCGCTTCCGAGATATTTTATGTAACTAACTTTGATTCAGATGATTAGCAGCTAGTACTGCCCTCCTATCAAACCTAGCCCCCTGTACCATTGGCCAGTCCGGCAGCCTGTCCGAAACTTCCAGTTGTAACAAGCAGTCTCCTGAGGAGGAGCAAATGGAAGGCGGCTACGCAGCTTGGATGGGGCAACCGGTGGTGCTTCGAGTAGTAGCAGGGAACCTGCGAGTTCCACTTCGCGGCCGGATGTTGTCCGAGACGAACGACGTAGTTAGGCTCCGAATCGCGGATAGCTGGGACATCGATATTTTCAAGTCCATGGTTGTGTGCATCGAGCACGACAACCCGGTGTATGTGGTCAATTAGGACGGCCAACGGATGAGCGCCTTGGCAGGCAACCGGTGGGAAATAGGGCGTGAGGCGATAGGCACTCCAGCGCCGCTTTCGAAGGATTCAAAGCATACGTCGCCCATGCGAGACCGGATGTGCGCCTTGCGCGACACACTTCTAGTGCTCGGCTTGCAGTTGGTTTTTCGAGTGACACTGATCATGCGGCGCTGGAACTATTAACCGCAAACGAGCAAGCGTTCAGAACAAGCTAAAAAAGTTTACCGGCCCAAGCCCCTCTCAACCCCCGACCCGAGTCCGCTAACCCCAGCGGACTCGGGTTTTTCTTTTATTTGCACCCTGCGGGCCGTCCGGCTGCCATAATATGGATGGGGGCGAGAAAGAATCTTTCGTAAATCCTCGTGGGTTAAAAGCCCCAGTCGATGTAATATCCCCCGAGCCAGTTACGCATCTCTAGGAGCCTGACGAATGAGAATTGCTAGCGTTGCAAGTGCGTTTCCAGCGCACTATTACAAGCAAGAGCTGTTGGTGGAAGCGCTCAAGAACGACTGGCGTCACCGGTTACCGAATCCCGCGATTCTGGACCGTCTCGATGAAAGCATGCAGGTCGAGGGACGGTACACGGTCCGCCCGATCGAGTTCTACGAGAGCATGGAAACGTTCGGGCAGGCGAATAATGTGTGGATCGAGTGCGCTCTGGACTTGGGTGAGAAGGCGCTGTGCCGCGCGCTGGCGCGCGCTGGAATCGAGCCGGATGAGTTGAGCGCGATTTTTGTTACCTCGGTGACGGGCATCGCGGCGCCGTCAATCGACGCGCGGCTTGTGAATCGTATGGGACTTTCGCCGAATATCAAGCGGATCCCAATCTTTGGGCTAGGCTGCGTCGCCGGCGCGGCGGGAATATCGCGCGCGGCGGATTACGTGCGCGGCTATCCGGATCAGGCGGCGGCGCTTGTTTCTGTCGAATTGTGTTCGCTCACACTACAACGAAACGATTTGTCGATGGCGCATTTGATTTCGGCGTTGCTTTTCGGAGATGGCGCTGCCGCCACGGTTGTAGTTGGCTCGGAGCGGGAATCGAAAGGCCCCGAAATTCTGGCGACCAAATCGATCTTCTACCCCAATACCGAACGCGTGATGGGCTGGGATATTTCCGAAAAAGGTTTCCATATCGTACTCTCGCCGGAAGTGCCTGACACGGTTGTAAAGCATTTGGGAGAAGACGTTGACACTTTCCTCGGGGAGCAGGGTTTGAAGCGCTGTGATATCAAGAGTTGGATTATGCATACAGGGGGACCCAAAGTTCTCGAAGCTACCGCTACGGCGCTGGGCATCACCGCAAAGGATTTAGCTGCGTCTTGGGAATGTTTGAGAAAAGTTGGCAACATTTCCTCTACTTCTGTGCTCTTAGTATTGGAGGATGTTTACACTCACCGGCGCCCGTCCGCCGGCAGCTACAGCATTTTGGCTGCCATGGGACCTGGATTTTGCTCGGAACTGGTGCTGCTGAAATGGTAAGGGGAGCGAGGGCCGGGAGCAATGAAATCGGATGTGCTGGTTGTGGGTGCGGGCCCGGCCGGACTCGCGACCGCGATCGCCGCGGCGGCGAAAGGCCTCCACGTTACGGTAGCAGATGCGCGGCGTCCGCCGATCGACAAACCCTGCGGCGAAGGACTGCTTCCTGAAGCGGTCGAAGCGTTACGCGGTATCGGTATTGAATTAAATTCCTCTCTCGGTTGTCTCCTCGAAGGTTTTCGTTTCTCTGATGGCTTGCATTCCGCCAGCGCTCCGATGGCGCGTGGACGCGCGTTTGGCTTGCGCCGGACCGTGCTGCACGAATTACTCGTCGGACGAGCTGTTGAAGCCGGAGTGAATCTTCGCTGGGGCGCCCGCGTTTCTGATTTCGCGGCCGGCGGAGCGAGGATCGACGGGGAATATTTCCGTTTCGATTGGCTTGTAGGAGCTGACGGCTTGAATTCATCCGTGCGCCGGTGGGCCAAAATCGGGAGACTTCGAACTCGTCGTAACCGATTTGGATTCCGGCGGCATTTCGCGATCCCGCCGTGGTCGAGACTTGTCGAGGTGTATTGGGGCGAGCGTGCCCAGTTGGTAGTGACGCCGACGGGCGCTGGCGAAGTCTGCGTAAGTTTTTTTTCGAGCGACGCGAACTTGCGTATTAAAGACGGGCTGGCGGAATTTCCAGAGGTTGCACGACGCCTGAAAGGGGCGGAACCGGTGACGGTCGAGCAAGGAACTATCGTTGGCCTGGCGAGCGCGCGCAGGGTGACAGCCGGCCGGGTGGCACTGGTGGGCGACGCATCGTGTTCTGTGGACGGGATCGCGGGCCACGGATTGAGCTTGGGCTTTCAAGAGGCGCTCGAGCTTGGGGAAGCGCTCGCAAGACAGGATCTCAGCTACTACGAATCGGCGCGCCGGCGGATTGCAAGTTTGCCGCTGTGCATGACTCGTTTGCTGCTTCTAATGGGTGCCAGCGGCTGGATTCGCCGAAGAACCTTACGATTGTTTGAAAGCCAGCCCGACCTGTTCGCGACAATCATATCAATCCATACGAGCAAGCCGCAGGGCTACGCCTTCGACCCAAAAGAAATGATCGACCTGTCGTGGCGTCTGCTCTGGGCGTAGAAATGACGCCCCGTTCGCCATTTCGCCGTCACGGTGGAATTCGACTCTGGCTCTCGCCGCTCAATCTTATTGTTGTTTTACTCTTTGCGCCTCGTGTGTTCGCGCAGGAGTCGGTATTTATTCTCGATCCGGCAAGCAGCAGCGTCGAGTTCACGCTCGGAGCGTCACTGCACACTGTGCACGGCACATTTAAGTTGAAGAGCGGCGAGATTCATTTCGATCCATCCAAAGGCAGCGCAGGCGGAGCGATCGTCGTTGACGCGCTGAGCGGCGAGAGTGGCAACGAAGGCCGCGACAAAAAGATGCATCGGGAGATTCTGGAAAGCCCGAAGTTTTCGGAAATCGTTTTCGTCCCGATCCACATCGAGGGGACGGTGGCGCCGCAAGGAACGTCCCAAATAGCTGTCTCGGGCGTTATGAAGCTTCACGGCCAGGATCACGAGATGATTCTCAATTTCGCTCTCCAGCTCGGAACATCGGGGCAGGAGCAGGCGACCACACGGTTTTCCGTGCCTTACGTGAAATGGGGACTGAAAAATCCCAGTACGTTCATTTTGCGAGTAAGCGACAGCGTCGATATCGACGTTCACGCCAGCGGGCAACTCACCTCGGCGCCTTCGCGCCACTAGCAGTCCTTGATCTTCCTTTCATCGCTCAACTCTTAGGAACTTTTTGGAGCTCCGAATGGAATCAATAGATGTAAGCGCTCATGTTTGAGTAGTTGTGAAATTCGGGGCATAAGGAGCGAGATGACGAGAAATCAAGCGGCGCGAAAATCATTGACACACAGAAACGCGAGTCTTTTTTATTCAGTGCTGGCGATATTTGCAGCTGCATTCCTGTTGTCATTTGCGAAAACCGCAGCGAAGGAAGCATCAGCGCTGACTGCTTTGCAAGATGCAACCGCGAATGCGCCAAAGCTGGCCGGGAACTGGCAGTTAAATAAAGATCAGAGTGACGACGTGCGGCAGAAGATGCAAGCGGCGCGCGGCGATTCCGGCGGCGGCCCGGGAGGGGGCGGTGGTTATGGAGGCGGGCGTGGCCGAAACGGCGAAGGCCGTGGACAGGGCGCAGGGATGATGGACGATCTGCAGACTCTCGCCATCGAGCAGACCGGATCAAACGTGAAGGTTACGGGGAAATCCGGACGCGTGCTCGCGCAATATCCGAGTGGCGCGAGTGCTGAGAAGAATGCCAGCGGAGAAAGGGAAGGCCAGAGAACAACCACGTCGCAATGGCAAAATGGCCAGCTGACTGTGGTGACGCAAAGCCCGCGCGGGAAAACCACTCGCACGTATAGCCTATCTCCGGACGGCAAGCAACTCTACGTGACCACAAAAATGGAAAATGAGCGGTTCAAGGAACCCGTGATGTATCGCTTAGTTTACGACCCCGCGAGCGGCGCATCGAATTGATATCAGTCGCGGCATCGTCAGTCGGACAGCTCGAACGATGGTCTGATTTGTGCCATACCAACGAGCCCAGCAGTGTAGCTCCGCACTCGTTGCTTATGGCACAGACCAGCCGCCAATCCGGTCTCATGGTCTCGCAGTTCAACGTCCTCAGTCGGTCGCGCATCAATGGGCAAAAGTAACTCTGTCTGCTTAAACGGCGTCAAGAGGGTAATTTGATGGTGGTTTATATCCTTCCATCTCACAGTTAGCCAACGCTGCGAAAGGCTACGGCGAGCCAGTTGCATGCTGTTTTCGCTCGTTCTGTTTCCGATTGTGGCGTTTGCTCAGGAAGCAGAAGCTCAAGCGCAATCCCAATCCGCCGCGCCATCGAAGGCACAGCCTGCCGCTGAACAACCTGCCACACAACAAGCAGCAGCTCCCGCCGTGACAGGTATCATTCGAAATCCCGAGGCAAGCCCCATTCCCGGCGCGATCGTTCGAATCACAAACACCGACACACAAAAAAGCTGGGTGAGCTGGACCGACGACTCCGGCAAATTTGAATTTCCCGCGGTCCCGCCAGGCCGATACCGTCTCGAGGCGAGCCAACTCGGTTTTGCTGCCTCGTCGCTCGATGTCGAACTTCCCGTTGTGCCTCCCGGCCCGATTCCGATGGTTTTGCAAGTGGCCACCCTCGCCCAGTTGACGCTACCGCCGCCCAATTCAGCTACCGCGAAGCAGAGTCCAGAAAATGCGGCAGCGGCAGGCAATCGATCGAGCGCGAATGCAAGTGCGCCCGCTGCCGTAGGCGGAAATGCGGGAGGTAAGCCAAGAAACGGAAATAGCACCGAAGGAAACGGCGGAAGACAGCCTCTTCCACCCGGCGTGTCGAATGCACTGAATCAAGGAATGGGTACGGCACCAGGTCGCGGCGGATTTCAGCAGACGGATCTGACCGGTGAAGCTGCCGCGCAAGCCGACGAGACCACGACGCCACAAGACAATAACAACGCAGGACCGCAACTCTCGGCGGCACTCTCAACCGGCGGCGCTGCGTCGGCCGATTCGTTCCTATTGCAGGGAACTGTCGGTCAGGGATCGGCTTTCAACGGCCCCGTTGGACTCGCAGGCCTCAACGTGGGTGGCCCCGAAGGTCCTGGGGGCCCTGGCGTGCCCGGAGGTCCCGGTGGACCCGGAGCGCAAGGCGGTCCTGGTGGCGCTGGTGGCGGCAGACAACGCTTTGGCGGCCCCGGCGGTGGCGGGGGAACCCTCTTTGGCGGCGGTGGTGGTCCGGGCGGCGGCCAGGGTGGTGGAGGCCCATTCGGCGGGGGGGGCGGCGGGCGTTTTCTTCGCCAGCAGGTGAACCGGATTCGCTTCGGATTCTACGATCGCTATGAAAACTCCGCGTTTGACGCCCGGCCATACTCGATTACCGGCGTCCAATCGCCGAAGATCGGTCATTATGACAATCGCTTCGGCGCAAATATCGGCGGCCCGCTGAAAATTCCGCACATCTACAATGGAAGCGACAAGACCTACTTCTTCGCGAACTATCAGCACGAAAACGAACAGACCGCCGTGAACACGTTTTCAACAGTGCCAACGCTCGACGAGCGCAACGGTCTTTTCTGTCTTCCGAACTCCAGCCGGCCAACGCTCTTCGTTCCTTTCAGCGCGACGAACACGCCATTTCCCACAGTAGCAGACACGAACTGCGCAAGCGGCGCGGCACAGCAGATTGGCCCAATCAATAGCGCTGCGCAGGGCCTGCTCAATTTCATCCCGAAGCCCAATATCGCGGGCACCGGCCTAAATCAGGCGCAGAATTATCTTCTACAGGCCGCGACGCCGCTGACGAGCAATATTCTGAATCTGCACGTCCTGCACACGATCAACGCGAAATTCAACGTGCAAGTGGGCTACAACTACAACGGCTCGGGTTCAAACACGCTCGGCAGTTTCGCCCAGGTGGGCGGGACGCAGGCAACGCGCAATCAGAATCTCGACCTGGGACTCACGCAAAACTGGACTCCGAGCTTCGTCAACGACTCGCACGTGAACTACAGCCGAAGCCGCATTCAGATTCTGAGCGACAACGCGTTCGTCAACAATATCGCATCCCAGGTGGGAATCGTGGGCGGCAGTCCTGCGGCGATCGATTTTGGTTTTCCGGGTTTGAATTTCACGAGCTTCTCCGGATTTGCTGACCCCGTTCCGTCGCTCACGCGGAATCAGACACTCCGGTTTCTCGATACGGTCACGCTCGTCCACCAAAAACACACGATGAAATTCGGCGGCGAAGTCCGGCGGATCCAGTTGAATACAGACACGAATCCCAATCCCCGGGGCCAATTCGCATTCACCGGACTGCTCACGAGCGAACTTGTCGGAGCCGCGCCCGTCGCCGGCACCGGAAACGATTTCGCCGATTTTCTGCTCGGTGATCCATACTCCGTTGCCGGCCGATTCGGAATCACAAACGACTATTTTCGAAGTTGGGATTTCATAGCCTTCGCGCAGGACGACTGGCGCGTCAATTCGCGCTTCACGTTTCTATACGGGTTGCGTTACGAAGCTGTGACGCCTCCGGTAGAACTCTTCAACCACGTCTCAAATATCGATTTGAATCCAAACATCATCAATGTCGCTCCGCCTTGTCCTACGTGCGCCGCACAGGTGCTTCCCGGCAGGCCGGGCCCCTTCAGCGGCAAGTTTCCTCAGGCGCTCGTTCACGGGGACTACGGAAACTGGGCGCCGCGCATCGGCGTGGCCTGGCAGCCCCCGATTAAACCGAAAACTGTCGTGCGCGCGGGCTATTCGATCTTCTACAACGAAGCGGCATACAACACTCTCGCCACGAGTTACCTCGCTTATCAGCCGCCGTTCGCAACTTCATCCACTCAGTTGACAACGCCCGCCGAGCCGCTCGCCCTGCAGGCAGCCTTGCTGCAAATTCAAAATGGCAATGCCGGAAGGATTCTCAATACGACGGCAGTGAATCCTTTCTACCGCGACGGCTACGCCCAAATCTGGACGCTCGGCACAGAAACCACTCTCAGTAGGAATTGGTTGCTCGATCTTACGTACACGGGAACGAGGGGCAGCAATCTCGATATTCTGCGCGCGCCCAACCGCGCGCCTCCGGGCACAAATCCGCTCGATACGCAGGCGGAATTGAAAATCCCTGAAGCTGTGAGTTTCCTCTACGATCAGTCGGGCGCAAATTCGATCTACAATGCTTTGCAGGTCCGCGTGATTCATCGCTTCACTCACGGACTGAGCTTCCAGGCTATTTATACATTTTCGAAATCATTGGATGATTCCAGTTCGATTGGCGGAACTGCGCCAACCGTGGTGCAGCAGGACGGAAACGTCGCCGCCGAGTATGGGCTTTCACCCTTTGACATCCGGCATCAATTGCGACTTTTTTCGGTGTACGAATTGCCTTTCGGCGAGCGCCATCGTTATGCGACGCACGGCTGGGAGGAACATCTGCTCGGGAACTGGCGTCTCAACAACGTGATTACGTGGCAGACGGGCAATCCATTCACCGTGTTACTTGGCGGAAACGCCGCGAACAATTCTGGGACGGGCTCTAATTTTTCCGAGCGCGCCGACCTGTGCAGCCTCGATGGAACTTGCCAAGGCGCCGCGGGCAATCCGAACTTCGGCATTTGCGGAGGCTCGTCGCTCGCTTTCTTTAACACCGGCGCGTTTACAGTCCCGGCACCGGGAACTTTCGGGAACGAACGTCGCGGCACGGTGGAAGGGCCGTGCAGCTTCAGCTGGAACTTTTCGCTGGCGAAAGGAATCCTATTTGGCGGCAGCCGGGAACGGCACCACCGCGTGGAAGTGCGCTGGGAGGTTCAGAACCTTACCAATACGCCGAAATTTACCGGTCTCGGACTCACATTCGGCTCGACGCTGTTTGGGCGAGTGACGAGCGCCGCCTCGATGCGTACGCTGGACGTGATGCTAAGATTTAATTTCTAAGATGAGAAAAGCTCTCAAAGCAATTTGGATCGCAACGCTGTTGGCGACACTGTCTATCGGTCGGATTGCGTCCGGAGCACAATCGCCGCAGCAGCCGACGGCCAACCCTGCGCCACCTTCTTCGCAAGAGGCCGCAGCGAATCAAACTCCCGCCATTCGCGCGTTGTCGGATCTGGTTCGCATCGATGTCGAGGTCACGGACAAGGCTGGTAAGGCGGTCAAAGGACTCACACACGAGCAGTTCACCATCACCGAGAACGGCAAAGCGCAGAAGATCTCGATTTTCACTTTTCAAGACATCGAAAAGATGGAAACGGTAAAGGCCGACGACACAAAGCCCATCGTGGTCGCGATCGATAGCCCCAACACACCGGTCGCAGCCGAGGCACTAAGCGAACAAGTCCGCGATCGCCGGATGCTCGCGCTGTTCTTCGATTTGACCTCGATGCAGACCGACGACATCACACGTGCGCACGATGCGGCCCTCAAGTTCGTGCAGAGGCAGATGACGAGCGCCGACTTGGTGTCGATTGTGACGTATGCCGCCCGCCTGACCGTGTGGGCCGATTTCACAAACGATCGCGCGAAGCTCGAGAAGGCAGTGGCGCGCCTAACGCCGGATGTCGCCTCACAGCTCGCCGACCTTTCTTACGCGGCGGCGCAAAATGGCGAGTACGACGTGCAGCAATACACCGGAGCGGCATATACGGCGGATGAAACTGAGTTCAACGCATTCAATACCGATCAGAAACTCCTCGCCGTACAGGGCCTCGTGAACGTTCTCGCCGCGATTCCCGGACGAAAAGTGGTGATTGAATTTACAGGCGGAATTACGCAGACCGGCGAAGAGAATCGGACCGAGCTGCGAGCGGCCACAGACGCGGCAAATCGCGCGGACGTCTCGATCTATTCGATCGATGTGCGTGGCCTGTTCGCTGAAGTTCCGGGCGGCGATGCGACGGCCAACGCGGCCACCGGCACGTCGATGTTCACGGGCGCGTCCGTATTTCACCAGACGGATGCGCGTCAGGATTCGCGCGACACGCTTGCGACGCTTTCCTCCGACACCAGCGGCCGCGCGTTTTTCGATCTGGGCGATTTGAGCGAAGCGTTTCCTAAAATTCAGCAGGAGAACAGCGGCTACTACTTGCTGGGCTACTACCTCAGCGGCAACGTGAAGCGCGATGGAAGCTGGCGAAGCATTCGAGTGAAGGTCAACGCGCCCGGAGTCCACGTTCACTATCGCAATGGCTACTACGCGCCTCGGGATTTCCAGCATCTACAAAAAGAGGACCGGCAACAGCAACTCGTCGAAGCGATGGGCTCTGAGAACCCGGTGGTCGAGCTGCCAATTGCGGTCGAGACCTCGATGTTTCGCTTGAGCAATGGGCAGACCTACATTCCGATCGCGGCGAAGATTTCGTCGACCGCTCTCGATTGGGCCGAAAAGCACGGCCGGAAAGAAGCGGCATTTGATTTCGCGGCGCAGGTGCGCGCGTATCCCAATGGAAGGTTTGTTGCCGAATTGCAGGACACGATTCAGATACATCTCGATCCGGCGCGATTCCAGCAGATCAATCAGAGCAGCCTGGTCTATCAGGGCGGTGTGGTTCTGTCGCCCGGCAAGTATCATCTGAAATTCGTGGCGCGTGAGAATGAGTCGGGGCGAATCGGCACGTTCGAACAAGATCTTCTCGTGCCGCAGGTGCCCGCAGATCGTATCATGCTCAGTTCGGTTCTGCTCTCGAGCCAGCTCGTGCCCGTTGACAAATCCTCTGAGGTGGAGACAAAAGCGAAGGGCGTGCGCGCCAAGCTCACCGAGTCGCCACTCGAAATGTCCGGGGAGAAGATCGTTCCGAGCGTTACCCGATACTTTACGCAAGGCCAGACGCTCTACGTTTTCTTTCAGGCTTACTATCCGGAAAAATCCGACAAGGCCGATAAGTTCGATCCGGACACACTTCGCGCCGCTCTGATTTTCTTTCGAAATGGAGTTCAGGTGAACGCAACGCCGCTGCTGACGCCAGTGCAGGTAGATGCAAAATCGCGCACCGCATCGTTTCGGATCAGCCTGCCTCTCGCGAAGCTTCCCGCAGGGCGCTACACCGCGCAAGCGCTGGTGATTGGCGCGGGCACGCAACACTCGGCGTTCGGCCGCGCCTATCTCGCAATCGAACGTCCACCGGCAGTTCCGTCCGTCGCGCCGGGACCGTCTAGTCCCGATTCGGCCGCGCCACCGAAGCCGCCCTCACCATAGAGGCAGACGGTGGGGCGCAAAAAGGAACGTCGCAACGAGCTACTTAGATTTTGGCGGCTCCCGCTTTTCTTCCGTCTTTGCGGGCTGTTCCTTCCGCGGCTCTTCTTTTTTGGGCGGTTCGGACGCCCTGTTGTTCAGCGTAGGATGTACATCGTACTTATCGTCCGATGCTCTCGCTGGCGGAGCAAATTTCACCGCTGGATGTTGATCATACTGGTGCTGCGGTTGTTCGCTCGGCGCATTCGCGTTCCCGCGTGGAGGATTCTCTGTAGTCCGCACCGGAGACTGAACAGCATTGTTCGTTCGCAACTCGCCACGATTGTTGTTCGCGCCCGCGCTAGGATTTGATTCGAGCTGCGTGTGCGAATTAGGCTCCGCAGATCGCTCGGGTCTTTCTGAGTTTACGATGCGAGGTTCGTGCCCGCCCGCCGCGGGAATGGGCGGCGGAAGCTTCGCGACCACTTTGCGATCGGTGAATGAAGTGGCCGGGCGCCTGGAAGCGAGCACGGGCTTTGCCGTGGCTGCGACGTAGCTATTGCGAGTGGGAGCCAGCGGCATATTTTCGACGACGCGCGCATTTTGAAATTGCTCGGGCGTCACGCGAATTGTCGCGTTCGCCACAGGGCGGGCATTGACGAATGTCTCACGGTCTACCACCGTCACGCCACTCACATTCCGCGCGTAAGTATATTCGTTGACGTTCACGGTTCGATTCACGGTGTAACCCCTGTAAACGTTCGTCACCTGCGTGACGGTCACCACTCGCGTGTTCGTGACGTTCACGTTCTGTACGTAACGCGGACTGCAGCGATAGCCTGGCACCCACACGTCGCGAGGACCGAGCGGAAACCATGCCACTCCCGTCACACCGGGCGCAAAGCCGACCGTTACGCCGAATCCGCTACCGCCAACAAACGCGACGAGCGCTGGCGCATATACGGGCCGCACAACGAGTGGTCCAGGCACCCAGCCCCAATAGCCGCCTACGAACGCCCATCGCCCGTAGTGAAATGGAGCAAAGCCCCAAGGTTCGTCTCCAACCCATGTCCAACCCCAGGGCGCGATCCAGACCCAGTGTCCGAAATGATAGGGCGTCCAGCCCGCAGCGACGCCTCGCGGAACCCAGACGCGGCCGTACTCGGGAACCACTTGCCAATCGCCGTAATCGTCCAGATCGTAGTAGCCGTCGATATCGCGCGACACATACTGCGCAGACGCTGAGCGATTTTCCCGCTGGTCGCGTTCCTGGCACCAGCTTTCGAAATCATCAAAGCCCGGAGCCGGCTGAGCGTCGTACGACAGCTCATCCGTTCCACCCAATGTGTACTGCTGCCCAGGGCCCAGATCGTACGATTCGCCGCCGCCGGTCACTTGCCCTGCGCCCTCGCGCACGACGATCAAAGTCGAACCACCGTTCGGATCGGTCTCGATTCGGTATTCACCGGCGCTGGTAAGAGTGAACGCGAGATTGGGCGTATCGATTTCAACTGCGTTGCCCGGCTCGTAGCGGCGAAGATGCACTTCGGTCGTGCCCTGCGCGAGCTGAATCTGGACGGTGCGATCGTCAAGATTTAGAAACGAGATGCCGGTCTCGCTTGCTAGGCGAATCGCGAGGCTCCCGATATGAACTTCGCTGCGAGAATCCTTGTCAGCCCAGAGATTATCCCCCGTCGTGAGAGGCCGGTTGGGATTCGCATCCACCCACTCTTGCGTGCCGGACGCTTGAAAAGAAACCGAGCCTTCCATGAAATTGAGCCGCGCGACTCGGCCGGGAGGATCGTCCTGCGCGGCTGCTTGTTTGGGGACCGTGAGGAAAGCACCCGCGATGAAGAGGAGCATTAGAAAGAGCGATAGAGTTTTTCGCACGGAGCAAGCCTCCTGTAGCAATCGGTCTCTAATTAGCAGGGCGATATTCCTCAAATAATTGCCGGCCACGAACCAGATGAACCACAAAATGATACGAGCGTCGGTCATTTTCCTCTCTCCTGTTCATTAAACACTCTGGCAGTCGAGAAGTTTCTGAAGCGCGGCGTTCGACCGGACTTTTTTCATGCAACACTTTTTTTACCTTGCAAAGTTCAATCCTAAAAAAAACGACCCAGGGCTTCGCTTACTCGAGTACGCGAAACCCTGGGGTATGAGAATTATGAATCCTCGTTATTTGGTATTAATGCTTGTGACTTCCACCGCCACCACCGCCGTGCGAACTGCCACCGCCACCGCCGCGATATCCGCCTCCAGGGCCGCCGCGCGAGCCCCCGGAAGCCCCGCCATTGCGCGGAGTGACAATCGGCTGCCTCATGTTGAGCGGAGGCCTGCTACTGGATCCTGGATAACCGCCGCGCGACGCAGGGTTAGGCGACTGATACGGTCGAGATGCTCCATTCGGCGCGCCATAACTTCCGCGCGGCGCAGAATTGGGCGACTGATATGGTCGAGGCGCTCCATTCGGCGCTCCGTAACCACCGCGATTGCCTGGACCCGTCGGGCCACGCATATTCGATTGAGAATTGGGTGGCTGATACGGCCGAGATGCTTCGTTCGGAGCTCCGTAACCGCCGCGTGGCGCAGCAGCGGGCGGCTGATACGGTCGGGACGCTCCATTCGGCGCTCCGAAACCTCCGCGGTTGCCCGGATTACCCATCGCTCCACGATTGTTCGACTGAGCATTAGGCGCCGGGCGGTTTGCTCCCGACGAAGATGGAGGCGTGAAGGTGTGCCAACCTGGACGCGCGGTGGAGCTTGGCGCATTGCCGCGATTCGCTCCCATCGCCGGATTTGACGTACGCGACTGAGTCTCGGGCTGAGTGCCTCGGTTGCCATTTATATTCGGCTGTGCGGATCGCGAGTTATTCGAGTAGCCATTGCGCTGGTTCGACGTTGCACCGTTTGCGCGCGATGGCTGCGCCGTCGGACGGGAATTGTTGTTGCGCGACGGAGAATAGAAGTGCTGCGAACCGGATGGCGTGTTGCGTATCGTCGCAGGGCTCGCCTCTCTGCTGGACGCACTATAGCTGCCCCGGCCCGGGTTGACCGGCATTTTGCCCGAGACCATACTCGCATTGCGGAATTCTCCGGCGCTGAGAGCGGTTTGATGACCCGGCACGGTCCCGCGTCCGAAACTTCTGCTATCCATGGAACTCATTCCTGCGCGAACGTGATCGTTCCGGAAAGCTTCGTTGACGTTCGAGAATCCACGCCCTCCGCCATGAAGCGGCGCCCATCCGTTGTGGAAATTGTTGACGGTCGTGTTATGGAAGTTCACCGCGCGGTAGCTGCCGCCATAGCGCCCGTACCAGGGGTGATACCAATCACCGGGACCGCACGGCAGCCAGCCGATATGACCGAAACCGAATCCGACTCCAAAGCCGACCCCGAAGCCAACGCCGCCTCCGAATCCGAAGAAGGAAACGTATGCCGGCGCCCAGACTGGATAGTAGGCGGGATAAACCGCCACTGGCCCCGGCCACCACGCCCAACCCGCGCCGTAAGGCAACCAGCGGCCATAGTGATAAGGTGCCCAGCCCCACGGCTCATAGGAAACCCAGGTCCAACCGAAGTATGGCTCCCAGACCCATCGGCCGGCGCGATAAGGCGCCCATCCGGAGCCAACGTTGGGAACCCACACTCGCCCATAATCGGGAACTGTGGTCCAACGGCCATAGGGGTCGAGGTCCTGCGAACCGGTGTAGTAACGATTCGTGTTGCGGTAGCTGTCGGAGTTCGCGAATGCCCGGTTGCGATCGCTATTCCAGCTATCCCAATCGTCTCGGGAGGGAGCTTGCGCAACCTGGTATTGCGGATCGTCGGTGCCGGCGATCGTGATCATCTGTCCGGCATCGACGCGCGTACTGCCCTGCGGTGTAGAAATTTCCGCGGAGCCGCGGCGAATGACGACCTGCGTCTCGGCGTCCGAATTTACCAGGATGCGGTACTCACCTTCGCCCATCGGCCGGATAGACGCATTGGGTGTGTCAATTTCTGAGGAGGCTTCCGCGCCACGGTTCACCGTGTACGTTGTAAGTCCCTCGCCGACTTGAAGCAGAATCTGCGAGCGCGTGAGGTTCGCGATCTTTACGGTGACTCGATCAGACATGCGTAGCGTGTCAGCGAAGTCGAGCTGCAGTTCTGCGCGGGATCTGTCGCCAGTTGAAACACGATCGCCCTGCGAAACCGGGGAGTTCACGATGGCGGCGACCCATTCGCCGTTGTCGCCGCGCTGGGTGGAAACATCGCCGCGAATCCAACTGACGCGCGCGACGCCGGGCTGGGCCGCAGCTTGTTGCTGCTGCTCCTGTTGATTTGCTTGATTTGCCTGCGTGTTCGCAGCCTCATCTTGAATTTGAATCTGGTCGGCTTGGTTCTGATCCGGCGGAGGCGGCGCGTCGTCATCTTGCGCCTGTTGATGCGCTTGCCGGTCGTCCTGCGGTGGCGGAGAATCCTGCGCGCGAACTGCGCCTGTTACGCCGAAGAGAAAGACTGTCGCGAAGATTGCGAGACACCGTTTCATGGTCACCTTCCGGCAGTGATACACCGGGAAAAAGTTTGAACCCGCGCATGTAATTGCAGGCTCGGTGCCAAAGGCCACGAATCGGTACCAACCACGTAAAGGCCATTTGTTCAGCTAGTTACGATACGATGCGATTTCGCAGTTCTTCCGCAACTCCGGTTGGCGGTGGTGCATATCGCGCGTGGCTGGTGGTTTTCGGCCAGTCGAGCATTGTGACCAATGGTGTGCGATCCTCGCGAAAACTTGGGTGTGGCAATGCGCAAAGTGGCCGACCGTAGGGCATTGTGGCGCTGGTAGAAGCGATTGAGCGCGCCTGGAATGCGGGCGACGTGAAATCGTATGCGCGGTTGTACGCGCACGCCGCCGCGTACCTGACTCGTGCGGGAGTTTTGTGGACAGGCCGCAAGGCGATTGAGCGCGGGCACGCTGCGGCGTTTCGCGGTGAGCTGAAGGGAACCGTGCTGAAAATTCGAATCAAGAGCATCCGTTTTTTGGCGCCGAAGAGGGCGGTGGCGCACTGCGCGATTGAACTGAGTGGGGGTGCGCGAAAACGTGCGCACAAGATTCACGCCGCGACCCGATTCGAGCTGCGAAAAATCCGGGCTCGCTGGGAAATCGTCGCGGCGCGAACGCGCGAGATTCCAGCGCGCCGAAAATGAGAAGCTGAATTTTGCGGGCATCTGGCTACTCTTTTTCGGGCGGGTCGGGGACGCCGATTTTCGAGAGGCGGTAGCGGAGGGCGTTGCGTGAAAGTCCCAGGGCGCGCGCGGCCTGACTCTTGTTTCCATTAGCTTGTTTGAGGGCTTCGCGAATGGCATCGTCTTCCCACTGATCGAGCGTCATTCCAGCTGGAAGTGCTGCGCTTCCAGCCACGGCGCGAGGGGACGGCGGATCGAGGTGAATGTCCTCGACGTCGAGCGTGGAGCCGGCGGAGAGCGTGACGCCGCGCTCGATGATATTTTCCAGCTCGCGCACATTGCCGGGCCAATGAAAATCGAGCAGGAGCTTCATGGCGGCGGGCGTAATGCCGCGAATGGGCTTGCCGGATTCGCCAGCGAACTTTTCGAGAAAGAAGTTGGCAAGAGCCGGAATGTCCTCTTTATGGTCGCGGAGCGGAGGAATGTCGATGGCGACTACGTTCAGGCGGTAGTAAAGATCTTCGCGAAATGTGCCTTCCTCGAGAGCGGCGCGGAGATCGCGATTTGTCGCGGCGATCAATCGCACGTCCACTTTCAAGGTTTTCGTGCCTCCGAGCCGTTCGAATTCGCGTTCCTGCAGGACGCGCAGAAGCTTCACTTGAATTGCAGGCGGGACGTCGCCGATCTCATCCAGGAATAGCGTGCCCTTGTCGGCCAGCTCGAATTTCCCCGGTTTGCTTCCAGTAGCGCCAGAGAACGCGCCTTTCTCGTAACCAAAAAGTTCGCTTTCGAGAAGAGTTTCCGGAATTGCGCTGCTGTTGATTTTTACGAACGGGCCCGAAGCGCGGTTTGAATGTTGGTGAATCGCGCGCGCGATCAGATCTTTACCGACGCCACTTTCGCCGCCGAGCAGAACGGTTGAATTGGTTGGCGCCACGCGCTCGACGAGCGCGAGCACGGCTTGCATTTTCGCGCTCTGGGCAACGATGTTGTCGTACTTGTATCGCTGACCAAGAGCTTCGCGGAGATTGCGGTTTTCCTCGCGCAACTGGTGCGAAGCGAGTTCCTTGCGGATTACCAGCACGAGCTCGGCGAGCGAGAAGGGCTTGAGAACGTAATCGCTAGCGCCGATTTTCATCGCTTCGACGGCGGATTCGACCGTTCCGAACGCGGTCATGATGATGATGGGTATCGCTGCGTTTGCGCGTTTGACAGTTTGCAGAAATTCGATGCCACTCATGCCGGGCAGCTTCAGGTCGGTGACGATCAAGTCGAACTGATTGGCATTGACGAGTTTGAGAGCGGTCTCGGCGTCGGCTACGGTCTGGGCGCGAAAGCCCTGGTCGGCGAGCTCGAGCTCGATGAGGCGGCGCATTTTGGCTTCGTCTTCGACGACAAGAATGGAGGGCTTTTCGCTCATTTTTCGGATTTCGAAATCGCAATCCGTTCGCGATTAGAAATTCTTACCCGCCTTTCTTTTGAATCACTTATGGAAGATTCTAATCGCGCATTCGCGATTAGAAAATGGGCGGATTGTAGAGGCGGTTGTGCGGCATCAATCTTAATGGCAACCTCTGCTCGGCCGCCGACCCGCATGTTCCTTCCTTTCCGGGCGCGCATATGAGCCCGACTCAAGGTAACACAGGCACGAGGCGGGCATCTATTGTGGGAAATACGGATTGACAAGAAACATAAAATATCGGGTGGTCCCGGTTCGGAACACGCGCTCAGAGGCTCGCGGAAAAGGCACCGCGAAAGGAAGGCGCTGCGCGCCGTCTGTGACCCGGCGCTTCTGCGCGGGGCTAACTTCTGCCGCGCCTACGGCGCTGATTGGAGCGGAATGATTCAATCCTGGCGTTCGGGGAGGAAGACGTGGAAGCGGGCGCCCTGCCCGGGAGGGGACTCGAGACGGATTGAACCGCGGTGGTCGTCGACAATTTTCGCGACGATCGAAAGGCCGAGGCCAACGCCTTCTTTTTTCGAAGTGAAGAATGGATTGAAGATCTGTTCGCGGGACTCGGCCGGCACGCCTGGACCGGAGTCTTCGACAATTACGGCGACACCGGGCCTCATGGATTGCGCTTCGGGAGCTATGGAGACGCGGAGTAGGCCCCGGCCGTCCATGGCCTCGTAGGCGTTGGTGATCAGATTGACGAAGATTTGCTCGCAGAGCTGGGCGTCGACTTGAACATCTGGCGTGGCGGGAGCGTAGTTACGCTCGATCGCCACTTGTGCGTCCGGATATTGATGCTGGACGGATTCGAGAACGTGATCCACGACGGTTGATAACTGCATGGAGCGAAGCTCAAGGCGGGAAGGGCGCGCAAAATCGAGAAATCGCGTGACCAGGGAATTGAGACGATTGACTTCCGAGCTGATGTAGCCCGCAAGCTCACTAGCGAGCGGATTCGAAGCTTCAACTTTCTGGCTGAGCATTTCAGCCGAGCCTTTGATGACGCCGAGGGGATTGCGGATTTCGTGAGCGAGGCCCGCTGATAGCTGGCCGAGAGCTGCTAGGCGTTCGGAGCGGCGAGCATCAGCTTCGGCGCGGCGCAACTGGCGATTTGTTTCTTCGAGCTGTTGGGAGAGTTCCTGATATTTCTGGACCTGGCGGCGATTTTCGGAAGCAAAACGGTTGACGATGACTGCGGCGATGTAAAAGAAAAGGATGCGAGTGGCGAGATCGGTGGCGCCTTCCGCTGTGAACTCGTATTCCTGAAGCGCGGGAATAAGGAACATGCAGTAAGCGAGGGACGTGATCGTAGTCCAAACGAGCGTGGCAATCGGACCGAAATAAACGGCCGCGGTTACGACGGGGAGGTAATAGATCGGGTAGTAGTTGCTATTGATGCCGATTTCGCCGGTGTGGTCAAGGAGAAGCGTGGCGAGAAGAATCTTGATGACGACGGAGTAGGCGGGGCCGCGTTTTGGGAGCCATGCAACGAGGCGGCCTTCGAGTAGTTGAAAAACGCCGATGGCGAGGAGGATGAACTGTTTGTGGATTTCATGGATGGGAGGGAGGAGAGCGAGGGCGAGGAGGAAAAGGAGCCAGAGGATGTCGAGCCAGTCGAAGGTTGCGCGTTTGCGATCGAGCATTTCCGCTTGGAGGCTCCGAGGGTCAATCTAGCATGGATTTGACGGGGAGAAGGCTGGTGCGCGTTGTCATTCCTCTCTGCGCCGCGCGACGACCGCTTCGCGGTGGTGAAAAAAAGGCGCGCGGCTACGCTCGGAATGACAGATATTTTGTTGTTTCGATCGAGGGTCGATTCAGCGCAAGAATTTGTCGGCACCGAAGACGAGGCCTAGCGTCAAGGCGGCGATTACGATTTCTCCCAGCGCGCCTACTGCGAAAGGGCGGAGGCCTTGTTTGCGCATGTCGCCGATATTGGTGCGCAGGCCAACTCCAGCGAAGGTAAGTAGAAAGGCCCAGCGAGAGAGATTGGCAAGGCTGGTGAGTTGCTCCTTGTTGAAGACGTGGGCGGTGGCGATGGCGGAGATGAGCAGGAAGCCGAGGACGAATTTCGGAAACTTGGCCCAGAGGAATGCGGCTTTGTTGGTGACGCCCGCGGTCTTTTCTTTGCGGGCCCAGTGGATCGCGTAACCGAGGACTACGAAGCCGATCATGGCGTTGCGGGCAGTTTTCGCGAGGACGGCAACTTTGCCGGCTGCATCGGAGTACAGATTTCCGGCAGCAGTGACTTCGGCGGTGTTGTCGATGCCGAGGCCGGCCCAAAGGCCATAGCTCACGTCGCTCATGCGGAGCCAGTGACCGATGAGCGGGAAGATGAAGAGCGCGATTGCGCCGAGCGTGAGGATTGCGGCGATAGCGAAGGATGAGTCTTCTTCGTCGGCATCGATGGCGCCTTGCGTGGCGATAATCGCCGAGACGCCGCAGATAGACGAGCCGACGGCGAGCAGCGTGGTGAGTTTTGGCTTCAGGCCGAAAGCTTTGCCGAGAGCAGTCATGAAGGTAAGCGAAAGAGCAATTTCGATGGCGACGAGAACGAGGCTGATGCCGCCGAGCTTGAGGACATCGCCGAGAAGAAAACGCGAGCCGAGAAGCACAATTCCAGCTTTAAGCCAGAATTCATACGTGGCGAGACCGGGTTTAAAGGCGGCGGGGACGCCGGTGGTGTTGGCGATGACCAAGCCAAGGAGTATGGCCCAGAGAACGTACTCGATATTCGGGAGCGTGAGGTGGTACGCGCGTCCGTACTGGGCGATCGAGCGCTCGATGAATTTTCCGGCATAGCCGACGGCTACGAGCAGCAGAAGGCCGGGAACGAGCTGGCCAATTCGCTTGAAGATGCTGAGCGGTTGCGATTGCGTGAGTGCGATGCTTGTTGCCATTTGGATTTGTATCTCCCGGTTCGTATTTGTTCGTTCGAACTTGGCTTTAACGAACTAAAGCTTTCCGTCTCTAGTCCCTCAGCGGCTGAAGCCGCCCTGACGTAAAACCGACGTTCTCGTACCAAGCGGTTACCACGGGATGTGCTTGATCACGCCGAGCCAGACGAGTAGTGAGAGCGCGAGCGATAGAGCGACGGCCCAGGTGTCGAGCGAAAGCTTGAACGTAGAGTGCGCGTTTGATGTTGGTACCGCTCTTTTTTGTGGCGTTGATTCCGTGGTCATGAGGTGAAGCTCCTTTCAAGATTTTGGTTCGAATTTGTCTCCGCGATTCTGACTTCGGCTGCGTCAAGAAGCGATTCCCATTTGATCGGAACGGAATTGGTCGCTGATCGTGCGACGTGCTCGAGAGCGCGACCGATGAGGAGAATTGCGGGAGCTGGCATCGGAGGCGATTTGTCGAGCTGGCCTAGTGTTGTGCAATGCTCGCGGTGGTCGGGAGTGCTCGCGGCGGAGACGATTGCGGCAGGGGTCTCGGCATCCAGACCTGCATCGAGCAATTCCTGCTGAAACGCCGCGAAATTGCGGCCCGGCATATAAATTACGAGCGTCGAATTGCTGGCAGCAAGGCGGCGCCAATCGGTTGGCGGCTCGTACTCACATTCATGAGCGGGCTCATGGGTGGGTTCTTGGGCGCGGTGGGCGCTGATTACGACGATGCGCGAACTCGTACGGCGATCGGTGAGCGAAACGCCGAGTGACGCAGCAGCGGAGAGCGCGGCAGTGACGCCGGGGACGATTTCATAGGGCACGCTGGCGGATTCGAGGGCGTCGCGTTCTTCAGCGAGGCGACCGAAAATTCCCGGATCGCCACTCTTGAGGCGAACGACGCTCAAGCCGCGGAGAGCGGAGGCGATCATCAAGCGGTTGATTTCGGCCTGGGTGATGTTTTTTGCGCCACAACGCTTGCCGACATTGACGATCATTGCGAGAGGATTGGCGAGCGCGAGAATCGGCGCTGGCACGAGATCGTCGTGGAGGACGACTTCGGCGGCCCGAATCAGTGCGTGAGCTTTCACGGTGAGAAGATCAGGGTCACCAGGACCTGCGCCGACTAGATAAACCTTGCCGTGCATTGAAGTTTTCATATTTGCTCTTGAATCGTGGACGGGCTGCCGAGCACACTCTCGGGCGCATCTTCGGGCAACTGCTCGGGAAGATGGACGTGGCGACCGGCGAATTCGATCGAACGCGACTCGATTTTGCAATCCTTCGAATCACAAACCTGGCTGTAGGCGAGGAGGTTGAGCAATTTTTTGCGCTCTTCGGAAGGCGGATGATTCGCGAGGACGTGGCGTCGAAGGCTGCCGACGAAGCGGAGCCAATTGCCGAGAGAAAGATCGAGCGAAGCTTCGATCTCGCGGCGAAAGCGCTGAGCGACGGAGGGGCTTTCGCCCGCGGTTGAAATTGCGATTTGGAGATCGCCACGGCGCACCACGGCGGGGAAATAAAAATCGCAGTGGGGCGGATCGTCGACGGCGTTACAGAGAATTCCGCGTTCTTGCGCCGCGCGGAAGACCTCGCGATTCACGGAGGCGCTGCCGGTGGCGGCAATGGCGAGAAAAATCTCGCGGAGATCTTCCGTGCGAAATTCGCGCTGATACCAGGTGATATTTCCTGCGGCGCCAAGTTTCGCTACTTCCGCTTTGGCTTGCGGCGCGACAACGGTGATATGCGCGCCAGCGCGGAGCAGGGAAGCGATTTTCGAAGTGGCGATCGCACCAGCGCCGACGACCAGACACGGGCGATTTTCGAGTTTGATGAACGCCGGAAATAACTCGGAGGTCATGTCAGTCTCCCACTCCGTGCGGGATCGGGCCTGCGGGAAGATCACGCGTCACCGGTGCGACGATGGCGCCGGCTAGTTGGGCGCGAAGATCGTCATCGGAATGGCGCGCAAAATAGGCGCGGAGATTTTCGTTTGCGTCGCGCGTGGCGAGATAGGTTTTGAGCAGACGCTCGATCGCTTCTGGGACGTCTTCCGCGGCGCAGCGATAGCCGACTTGCCGCGAGATGCGGGCGTGTTCGCCGACGGCGCCGCCGACGCAGAAGTAGTAGGCGTCGACCAGATTGGCGCCCTGCTTGATCTTTTTTCCTTCGAGGCCGATGTCGGCGATCCAGTGCTGGCCGCAGGCATTCGGGCAGCCGGCGACGTTTAGTTTGAGCGGCTGATCGAATTCGGGGACGCGTTCTTCGAGTTCTTCGACGAGCCAGCGCGCGAAGCTTTTTGTTTCGGTGATGGCGAGTTTGCAGAATTCGGTGCCGGTGCAGGCGACAGCGCCGCGCCAGAACGGAGAGGCTTCGACGTGGAGACCGACTGCGTTGAGCCCAAAGACGAGGGCTTCGACATTTTCCCGCGGCACATTGACGATCAGGAGATTTTGCATATTCGTGGTACGAAGCTCGCCCGCGGCATATTTTTCAGCCAGACTTGCGGCAGCGTGCATTTGCGCGGCGGTGATGCGTCCGCGAAGAACAGCGGCGCCAACGTAGTAAAGACCCGGCTGCTTTTGGGCGTGGATGCCGACATGGTCGCGATAAGCGTCTGGCGGCGGGGAGTCTTCGACGCCGGGGTCGAGGTCGAAGCTGAGACGGGCGTTGAGTTCGGATAGGAAACGCTCGGCCGTCCAGCCGTGCTGCGTAAAGAGATGCTTCAGGCGAGCGCGGTCGCGGTTTTCGCGCAAGCAATCCTGGTCGCGGAAAATTTTTGCGATTGCTCGGACGACGGGTAAGACCTGTTCGCGATGAATGAAGGCATCGAGCCGAACAGCGAGATGAGGATCGGCCGAAAGTCCGCCGCCAACGCGAACCGAGAAACCGACTTCGCGCTTGCCATCATGCTTGCGGACGGCGGGTGTGAAACCAATATCATTGATCTCAGGGTAGGAGCACCAGACGGGACAGCCGGTGATCGAGATTTTGAATTTGCGCGGGAGATTGTAGAAATCGTTGTTGGCGGAAAGCAAGTGCGCGGCTTCGACGACCAGCGATGACGCGTCCGTCAGTTCGTCGGAAGCGATCCCGGCGAGTGGGCATCCGGTGATGTTGCGGGTAACGTCACCGCAAGCGCTCTTCGGACTGAGGCCGACGGCTTCGAGTGCTTCCATGATTTCGGGAATAGATTCGATGGTGAGCCAGTGGAGTTGAATATTCTGGCGAACGGTGAGGTCCGCGATCGATCGGGCATAACGCTCAGATATCTGAGCGATCGCGCGCAGCTGATTGGAGTGGAGCAGACCGTTGGGCAGCGCAATGCGCATCATGAAATACTGAGTTGCTTTGCCTTCGCCGCCCGTGCCACCGATAGCGCCGGCGCCGTCACCTTGCGTGTAGATGCCCCACCACTTGAAATAGAGATTGGCCCATTCGGGAAGCACGGCGCCGCGGCCCTGGCGCGCGAAATCCCTTATTTCGTCGAAGTGCTCCCAGGGATTCTTCGAGCGTTTGAGGCGCTCGACCTTTTGAGCTTTCGTCTCTTTCGTTTGCCGACTCGATGCGATGTCGGTGGTGCTGGCCACGTGTCCTCCGGGTAGCTGGCGCGAAAAAGCGCCGAAAAACAAAAAACCCGCTACCAGCTGCGATTTGCTGGTGAGCGGGTTGCGAAAATCCGATTTGTGGCTAGGTTAGATCATTCGGATTGCACACACCCGTGCCAGCCATGGCTTTGACAACAACAAGCGCACGGCAGGCAGTTTTTGGTCTGTGTGCAGCAATCCATACGGGCTATCCTAACCTCCGACCTACTGCTCCGTCAACATTAGACTTGTCGGGATGTTAAAAGATTCCGGAAATTAGTGCGAAAGTCCCCGTCGGAGGCCGGATAGCGGCACTGAAGGCTTAAGGGGTTGCATTGGTTGAGCGCAGGAGGCGAGTGAAAAAGCGTTTGGAGGCGGACGGCGTGTTCCTGGCTCATGGCGACGAATTGGACGCCCATGCCCTCGCCGGGAGTGACGTTTCTTACCAATGCGGAGCTGCGGATTTCGCCTTCGGGGACTGCGAACAGCAGAGTGATGGAAGCGCCGACAGGTGGCGGCGTTTTAGTCTCTATGAATAAACCGCCGATATTCAGATCGCGGACGCGCGAGACATTTTGCGACGCATCGTGCTGCCAAGATACCCAAATGCCTTTCGGCGTCGCGATGCGCAGGTAGCGGCGATTGCTTTTCGATGGATCGACCAACGTGGGGAAGAGGTTCAAGCAGCGATTATATAGGTGCTGTTAACTTGCGATGGGAATTCGTTTGAGGCTGGTTGCACAAGAGGGAACGGGCCAGTTGATGCGGTGATAGGAAAAGGGACATTCTCATTTTGCAGCGACACATGACGGCAATCGTCTTGACTTCTCAGTGCGCGGCTATAAGATAGCGCCAGATTGACGCTGGTCATCGGCTCGTGTTCCCGCAATTCCCCAATTTTGGGTCCACATGAATCTTCTTGGCATCGCGTTGGTACTCTCGTGGCTGCTGCCGATCCCAGCCGCTGTCCAAGACGTGGGCTCCGTCACCTTTCTTGAAGGCTCACTGCGAATAATTCGCGGTACAACGGCGCTCCAAGTAGCCGAAGGAACGCGTCTCAGGCAGGGCGATATTATCGAGAGCTCCGACAAGGGATTCGCGCAATTGGAATTTGTTGGTGGCGCTATTGTGGCGCTCGGCCCTTTGAGCCGCATGTATGTCTTCCGGCACGGAATGGGAGGAAAGGTCGGGAGCGACGCCACTGGAACGGAGCTGGTACTGTTGAGCGGCTGGCTGAAGGGTCAGTCGGATAGCCACGCGGGCTCGCATCGGTATGAAAGCCCCATGCTCGCTGCTACGACTGGAAATGGTACCGTCGTTTTTCACAGCAATGAAAGTTGGTGCGACATATTTGTCGAGGCGGGCTCGGCCGCAATCGGTGAGGTGAGTCCCAACGGAAACGTGGGGAAGCCCACAGCTGGGAATACCGGCCAATTTTTCTCGCGCCGCCAAGGCAAGAATATAGTCAACTCTTCGCGTCCCAGCGCCGCTTTCGTCGAAGCCATGCCGTCCTCCTTTAGAGATACTCTCCCGTCCCGCCTCGCTCACTTTGCCGGTAAGCCCGTCGAGCCAAAGGCGCAGCATCCAGTGTCGTACGTCGAAATTCAGGGCTGGCTGACAATGCCGTCGGCCTGGAGAAGGGGCTTTGTGGATCGGTTCGAGCCGCGACTGAAAGACCCCGAATTCCGGAAGCAACTTGAAATTCATGCGGCCGAGTACCCGGAATGGATTCCGATACTGCATCCGGAATCGCACCCACAGGAGAGTTCGCCGCCTGCAGTGCCTAATTCCGAATCGCCGCATCCGAGGATTTGAAAATGAAACTTCTGGTGAAATTCAACGTCGTGCTGTGCGTCGTATTTGCGGTAGGTTTCGTGACTGCGGGTTACGTCTGCAATCGCCTTCTGCAGCAAAATGCCAAGGCTGAAATCATGGAAAACGCACGAATCATGATAGAAGCTGCGATTGCTGTGCGGACCTATACGGCCACCCAGATCAAGCCGCTACTCGAAACACAGATTAAATACAGCTTTCTACCGCAGAGCGTCCCCGCCTATTCGGCTAATTCCTATTTCGGCCAGCTACAAAAGAAATTTCCTGATTATTCCTATAAAGAGGCAACGTTGAACCCGACGAATCCGATCAATCGCGCGACCGACTGGGAAGCCGATCTTGTCGAGGAATTTCGCAAATCACACGACAAGAAAGAGATTGTGGGCGAGCGCGACACTCCGAATGGCAGGACGCTGTTTATTGCTCGTCCGATGGCTGTCTCTAGCATGGCTTGTCTCTCTTGCCACGATACGGCGGAGGACGCTCCCCGAACGATGGTCGAGCGCTACGGTAGCGCGAATGGTTTTGGATGGAAATTAAACGATATCGTGACGGCGCAGATCGTGTCAGTGCCCACGCAATTGGTCATCCAGCGGGCAAGAGACGTGTTTAAGACATTCATGTTCTCTCTGGCAGCGGTCTTTGGAATCCTGCTGATCGCGATTAACGCGCTTCTGATCTTCATCGTCATCCGGCCCGTGAATCGCTTGTCTAGTATGGCCAGTAGCGTGAGCTTGGGGAATTCAGAAATAAGCGAGTTTCCTGTGTCAGGTAAGGATGAAATCGCGGAGCTGGCGCAATCCTTCAATCGTATGGCAAGAAGCCTGCTGGAAGCGATGAAGTTGCTCAGGACTTAGATGCGATAGCTTCCATTGCCTGCGTGTCGCGAACGCGAATCGTGTGGCGGTCGACGCCGCTAACGCAGTCCTTGCTCGATCACGACTCTGGGAAGCCCGCTTCCAGAAGAAACCGGGCACGCTCAGCCCCGTCTTTTAGATGTTCCCCGAGAATGAGATAGAGTGCCTGCAGGCTATCGGCGCGCTTCACTGCCCGTTCGGTCAGGACCCGGGAGATTGGGCCAACGTATCGCGTCAGCAACTCGGCCGCATGACGGATCGATTCTGGGCTGAGCTCCGCTTCACGCGGGGGAGCCGACGGCTTCGATGCGCTGCCTGCTCGTGAAATTTCATTCCCAGGTTGAACCTGTGCCACGCCTTTAAACAGCTCATCCCTTTGGGCAAGGAAGGCGTCACGATCTTTTTTCGACGGAAGCCTCGTGACGAGAAGAGCGAACAGCTCTTTCGGATCTTTCGCCTGAGCCGCGGTCCGTTGAACGATGATACCCGCCATGGGACCGAGAAAAGTGGCGAGATACTTTTCGATGGGCCTCAGCGCCTCCTGTTCTTTCTCTTTCTTCTGGAGTTCCACCTTGGAGCTCGAGGATATAGGCGTCGAAGGAGCCGGAGTTCTCGGTGCGGAATCGCTGGTCACAGCCGCCGAGATGGCTGGCAATTCCGTCACGGTTGAGGCCGATGGGTCAGAGTCGGAACCGCTAACAACGGCTGGAGTCGTGTCGCGCATCACTCGCTGCAATTCCGCTCGCATGTCGGCCGCATGCTGGAAACGCAGCTTGCGGTCCTTCTCGAGTGCCCTGTTGATGATGTGTTCGAGTTCTGTCGGCAAATCTGGATTCAGCCGTACCGGCGCAACTGGTGCCCGATGGAGAATGGCATCGGTGATGAGGCTAGAAGTCTCGCCCCGAAATGGCAGCACACCAGTGGCCATTTCATAGATCACCACGCCGAAACTAAATAGATCCGTACGCGCATCGAGATCCTTGCCGCGCACCTGCTCGGGAGACATGTAGGCAACGGTGCCAAGAGTGGTGCCCGGGCTTGTCAGGTCTTCGGGAGCGACGCTTGCTGTTGCGAGCGTCGAGATGGCGGAGGTGTCCGCGATCTTGCGAGCCCCGATCGGTGTGAGCTTTGCCAGTCCGAAGTCTAGGATTTTGGCGTGGCCCCGCTTGGTCACGAAAATATTCGCCGGCTTGATATCGCGATGCGTGATGCCTTCGGAGTGGGCGGCGTCAAGACCCTCGGCAACTTCGATGGCTACTTCGAGTAAACGATCGAGCGGCATCGGCTTGGAGGTGACCGTATGCTTCAGGGTCACACCATCCAAGAACTCCATTGCGATGAATGGTTGGTTTTGATGTTGCCCGATTTCGTAGATCGTGCAGATGTTGGCATGATTCAGCGCCGAAGCTGAGCGGGCTTCGCGACGGAAGCGTTCCAGCGCTTGAGGATCGCGCGCGACGTCATCGGGAAGAAATTTCAGAGCGACGAAGCGGCCGAGTTCGGTGTCTTCAGCCTTGTAAACAACACCCATGCCACCGCCGCCTAGCTTCTCCAGGACGCGGTAATGCGAAATGGTTTGCCCGCTGAGCGGATGAGAATCTGCCATTTGGCGCCATCTTAGGTGTGCTCTCAACCCGAAGTCAATGGGAGGCGCCTGGAGGAGAGGAGCGAGTCATATTTCGGGATAACTGTCGAGAGCAGCGATTATCACCGCCTATTCAGGGTGCATGAACTTCGCGCTTGAGGCTGCGGATCGGACTCAGGGAATCAATCCTGGTCCCAATAAGGGAGGGTTGAAATAAATTCTGAAGAAGCCAAAACCACCACTTTGACTACAGCTCGAAGGCCATTCCTTTCAGCCTTGATGCTATCGGTGGCGTTTAGGAAAATCGATGCAGCACATCCGCATGCAATTTCGCTATATCACGATACACGGACGCAAGCAGATTCCACGTAGCGTTTTCCTCCGCGTCTTACCCACTTGCGAGTTCTTCACAATGTTTCGCCGCATCCTTCCAACATTTCACGTCACTCTCGATGAGGGACAGGGCTTCCTGAAGTAGCTCGCTCAGGGGTCACCTCCTTGGACCCGAGGATACCTCAACTCCAGGCGGTATTTTAGTTAAGGCCGGTCAAGGAATTCAAGAGCTGCTGTTGACGTTTTTCAGCAGACGATGCCGAGTTTGCATTCGGGTGTTTCCAGACCGCAACCGGCAAGGAATATCGGCTCTGTACAACTGACAGACCACTCGGCAGAAGGTAAACCGCAGGGAAACCAAAGCGACCTTTCATCTACGGGTTGTGCAAAAGGCCAATAGAAATGGCGCGCCCGGAGAGATTCGAACTCCCGACCCTCTGGTTCGAAGCCAGATGCTCTATCCAGCTGAGCTACGGGCGCGTTTCATTGTAGTCACTCAATACTAATCGAGTTGCGTTGCGGCTTCCACTTCAACTTCTCGGGCACAATTCGGAACATTCGGTACAACGGACGACACTTGAACCCGAAATTCTACAGGTTGCGTCGAAATTACCGCGCGTCTTCTGAGAGCTGGAGTTTTGAGGATGACAGCGGTGACTATGAATTCAATTGGTGGGAGTGGAGCCGCCCGCGAAATCAATGGCCCAGAAGTGCGGGGCGGGATGCAGAAATTCGAGGGCGACGAAGATGTGGCCGTCGTCGTTAGTGATGAATCGAGCCACGCGGCAAAGCGCGTCCTCGTTGGTTTGAAGGTTGGTAACGACGAGCTTTTGGAATCGGATGACGTGGGTCGAGAGGGGGACGAGGCCGCCTGTCCTGCTGACATTCGCCGTGGTAGCGGGTTCGGCAAAGGGCGCGTGCGCCGAATGGCCGTAGATGAGCACGGGCATGGAGGCGGCGACGCGGTGGGCGCGGCGTTTTTCGGAGGCGGCAGGGCGAGCAGTATCGCGCGCTTCGCGGCCGAGCGCGCTCCAGCGGGGAAGGATGAGCTTGCGCAGGCGCATGACTTAGGTCGCACGCGAGAGGGCGGTTTCGCTGCGACAAGAGAAACCTTCTGCTGGGAGGAAGTAGTTTACACCGAAATTCCGATGGCGCGGCTTGTTCGCAGGCTCTACATAACAGATCGGTGAGGATAGTCTGCGACGGGGCAATACAATCGCTTCGTAATATGCGTTATAATCCGCGCTCATGGGACCAGAATTCCCGATTATCCCAGCTAACAATCCAACGCTCGACAGGCGCTTGCTGCCAAAGATTCCAGTCCTTGGGCGTCCCGCTGATGCGAAAGAAACCGCGATTGTTTGCCTCAGCGCTGCGTTACTGTTTACGTCGCTGGCGGTGCTTGCGCTCACATCGGAGCGGTAGGCGCCCGAACCGCAATCTACGAACGCTGCAACGGCTCACGGCTTCAGCGACCGAAGCGAGCGGCAGGCCTAGGCGGGCCGGGTGTCCACGGCGCGGATTGTCCAGCAAGAAAAATTGCCGCGCTAAGAGGCATTCTAGTTGATAAAAACTACCCAGTGAAATCCTGTAGTCTGCCCGAGTGAAATTCATAACAGATTGATTCGATTGTGGATATCTCACATCCCGCGATGGTATTCAAGATGCAATAAGCAAAACCAAGGAATCGCACTGAAGGCTGCCGACGCGGAAGCTGACCTCACGTAGTCTGGGTTCTTGGAGAAACGCAATGGCGCCTCCCTCATTTAGCACTCTTGAATTAGAAGTTTTGATTAGCGTAATCGGTATCTTGATCTTCTTCGGGTCGTTTCTAGCGCTTCTGTTTTCCGCAATCTTCGGATTGGGTCTTGCACGGTTTCTTTACGTCAGCGGCTGCTGGTGCGTGAGAAAAATTCACCAATCGTACTCACTGGGCGGCGCGCGAACGATGAATGCCATTGGTCGAATCGTGCCACATCACTGACGTGCGGGAATTCCGTCATGTCTCCTTGTCTCCCGTCACCCTAAGCGCAATCATCCATGGGGTTGATGAATTCCTGGCGCGACGAGTCCCAAAGCTTGTAATCGCCGGGTGTGGTCGAGTTTAGACTAATCAGACGCTTCTTAGCCGCGACGATATCCTCGGCGGCTTCTACCCACACGACCGAGTTATCTGTCTTTTTGAAGATGTCAAATTTTGGGTTCATAGACACCTCGACCAATGAGAGATGTGCGGAGACACTAGATGTGATCTTTCAACAGGTTGTCCATTCGACCAGAACCGGAGATGCTGATTGTGCTGAGCAATCAAACCTTTCCGGGAGGTCGAATGGACATTCACAAGAATGCCCGACTTACGTTGCACGGTCGAGA
>Ga0185299_10001380_pt1 | contig 47808 bp, 51 predicted proteins | sample PaiPotPPA55metaG_FD_128002 | JGI IMG/M metagenome (GOLD analysis project Ga0185299, IMG submission 128002) | Iron sulfur acid spring bacterial and archeal communities from Banff, Canada, to study Microbial Dark Matter (Phase II) - Paint Pots PPA... ... | reverse complement strand
GGTGTGATAGCTTCGTTTCACGGCGGTTCTCCTTTTCAAGGTTTGATCACCCCGATTCTATTCAGAATCAGGGGGAACCGCCGCCTCAACTTCCAACTACGCGTGAGACACCGTCCACGTCCGCGGCAACATCGACAGTGACGCTGAGCGCGACCAACAGTGCTGGAACAGGCAACGCCACTCTGACGCTAACTGTCGTGTCTACAGGACTGCTCTCCATGACTCCAAGCAGTATAAATTTCGGTAACGTTGCGATGGGTAGTGACAGTATTCAGTCTGTAGTTCTCAGTAACCCTGGCGCGAGCAGCATCACGATCTCTCAAGCCAATGTTGCAGGAAACGAATTCAGTATAACCGGACTTTCCATGCCGCTCACGTTGGCAGCAAATCAAAACAGCACGTTCAGCGTGGCCTTTACTCCCCCTACTACCGGAAGTGTCACGGGCAGTGTTTCGCTTGTGAGCAACGCAACTAACTCTCCGACCACCGAGGCCCTCTCTGGCACTGGAATTCACGTCGTGGATCTGTCTTGGCAGCCGAGCACTTCCACTGTCGCCGGCTACAATGTTTACCGCGGCACAGTATCTGGCGGTCCGTACACGAAAGTGAACTCGTCTCTGATCAGTGGAAGCGCTTACGTGGACTCGACCGTTCAGCCTGGACAAACCTACTATTACGTAGCGACGGCCGTCGATTCGCTCAATGACGAAAGTACATATTCCACCCAGGCGTCTGCTGTTGTGCCATCACCTTAGCCCACTTCGGGTGAGCAGCGGTTGAACAAATTCAGGAATTCTAAAATGACAACACTACAGACACCTTCGCCTTTCCCAGGAGAAATGCAGTTGACGCCTTGCGAGTTCCAGGTATGTTATGAACTGGTGAATACTGCGCTTGTTCACAAACAGATTGCGGCCAAGCTCGGCAAGTCAGCAAAGACCGTGGAAGTCCAAATTGCGTCCGCTTATAAGAAACTCGGGGTCACGAGCAGATGGGAGTTAATCCAAAGGTTCAATAGTAAAAGGGAGATCGAGGTGAAATTCCTCCCCTCGACGGGCCTTGTGAATCGGATTATGCAAAGATTGGATGAAATCGAGCGTGTGTTAAATGATCTCCTCACAGAAGAACACCGCTCGCCCAACCCGGTCAGGACAATTGACTCGATTACCTCGGTTGATCGCTGCTGGGAACGTTGACACGCCCGACTCCAGCGTAACCAACCTCGGACTCGGAGGCCCAATCGGGACAACAGGCATGTGCCCTTGCCCACATGGCGTTGTCCTCGATCGACACCGGCCTAGTCTTGGGCTTCGCACGACCGCCGCCCGTTATCCACAATCTGACTAGAACACCGTTATCCCCGCGTTCTAGTCCAAAGGCCGCTTCCGGATGCTGCCTCCTTCGCGTTCACTACCTCCTTGACTAACTCTCTAGTATCGGAGGAATGAGTAGCAGTACCGTTGCCGTCGGGTTTGGCAACGGGAGTTGGCTCCAACCGTTCATCAGCCGGGCTCATGAATTCCAGTAGCAGGGACGCCGCTTCGGGATCAGTGGCCAATCTTCTAATCTCCTGTAGCTTCTTGATGCGCTCGTCTATCTTCTGTAAGTCAAATCGCATAATCTAACTCCTTTGTAAATCCGATCGTATAGTTTAGGCTCTTTCGCGCTGGTTCAATGTGCTGGACAACGAACTTTCTCATTTCGTTGGTCCGCCCAAAAAACGGAAGGTCAGCACCATCTTACTTTCTACATTCCGATTGTTGTCTTGAGCGGGCCGGAAGAGAAATAGTCGAGCTGCCCTGAGCACGTCATCTGAAATGAATCGCGCCGCGGCGCCCCTCATTGAAGCTAACTTGGCATCGGTAACCTTGCCGTTCACATCGATTGTCACCGCGACGTCTATCTCAAGGTCCGGCGTAATCCTGAACTTGAGGCCGAACGGGATCGCCGGATCCACCTTCCGGATTAAATGAGGACCAACAAAGCTGGTGACTGGGAGTGGCTGAGACGGACCTGCTTTTCCTGATGCTCCTGTCAAAACGGGCGCCAGTGGAGTTTCGTTGGGAGCTACAGCCCGCTGCTCGGCCACCGGCGGATTGTTAGGCGGCGGCGCTGCCGGCGTAACGACCGGTGCTGTGACGATCAATTCGCTGATTTTGGTCTCCGTGGAAATTGACGGTGGTTGCTCCATCTGGACATCGTTCATAGCGGGGTTGGGGCTATTCGAGGATTTTAAGGAATTGGTCGGAGCCACAAAACGGATGGGAGACGCGGCCGGCGAACTTAACTCGGCCGTCGGTTGGCCTGGTTTCTTTTCGCTTGAAATCGGCGTGAGCGCTGTTAGCGACGTAGCCTGTGATAAGTTTTCGCTACGCGAAGGGTTCCCTTTAGCGATAACCGATTTCGTGAGATCCGATAATCCCTGCGGCTTTGTTGAGTTCGGGGTCCCTTCGTGTGCCGAGGCTCCGACCGGGATAATCGGCAGGAGCAAGTGAACCCTTTCTGCCGCACTTGGTTTTCCACTGCGGTCGATTTCAAAACGTAATTCAATGTCATCGCTGGATGGGGCAAAAGATACTGCGCCGCTGCGTAGCTGGCTCGGATCGAGATGGAGGGCTTTCTGATTGCTTCCCTCATTGATGTACAGGATCGCCGCTTCTGCACCGATCAACTCCGGGGAGTTTGGATTCCACGTTAGCGCGAGGGAGCCTGGCTGCCGTTGGACATGCAGTCCTAAGGATGTGCTTGCCGTTTCCTGCGGATGGGACCGTCTGGATTGCCAATAATTGAGGCTTGCGAGAATCGCTAACACTGCAGCCACTGCCACCGCTAAGCCACGGACCAGCCAAACTCGGCGAGGGTTTCGCACTGATTCCGAAACTCGCAGCGATTGAACCGCCGGCGCCTTCTTGCGTAGATCCTTCGCTGCCGGCGTTGTGCGGTCGTCGACCCTGACCGTTTCTGGGAGTGCCGGTTCGGCGACCGGGAACGACAGTACCGGGCCGAGGGGCACTTCGAGGTACGTGAACTCGGTTTGGATTTGTCCGTCCTCCCAAAAAAAGAACCCGGCCGTGCAAGCTCTGCTCGGTAACGTCTTGACCAGCAGAAAAACCTTATCCGGTTCCGAAAAGTACCTTTGAATGAGATTTAGGTCATCGGACGATAAATAAAGATTGTCACGGTTGTGGCTGCGGTAATAACCGACGACGGACAGACCGCGAGGGTCGGATGAGCTTCGCGCCAGCACCGTCTCGAATTTGGCGGCATCCTTTTCCGACAAACGATAAAGCGGTCCACTGCGGTAACTGCACGGGACGGGTACGAAATCTTCGATTAAAGTGATCGTCCGCTCTCCGTCAAGCTCCGTTCTTCCGAGGAGAATCCCGCCGACCTCCGCTTCATCCGAAGAACAACCGTCTAGGCCACGAAGCACCTCTAATTGAAGGCGATCCACGGTCGCCAGATTGGAGTAGATCCGTATGCTTCTTTCTGGCTCTTCCCATAAGTAATAGTCTGCAAGCTGGGATTTCAAGCCCATTGGATGGCTAGATCCCAGCGCAGGTCCCGTCGATGTACTCATGAAAGGTCACCCGTCTCGTGCCGGGGTGTCAATCTCAGCCTTCCCCTCCACTTCGTCCAGAGGGAAGCCTTTGGATCAGCGCCATTGTAAGGCTCCAAATCCGGGACGGTCTCGATTTCCTGTGTCATGGGCGCGGCCGGCTCAGCCGGCTCTTCCGGCTGGGGCTCGGTACTCAAGTGCAGATCCACGGCGGAAGCTTGGACGTGGCGGGTTTCTACCGCCGATGAACCTTCGCCGAACGCCAGGGTCAAAGCGTTGTCGCACAGCCCATTGATGAGGCGTGGAATGCCGTGCGATGCGTTGGCGATGAGACTCACGGCATCCGAAGAAAATGGCGGGTGGTTACCGCCAGCTCTCAGCCATCGATGCCGGATGTACTGACCCACCTCTGGGGAAGCAAGCGGCGCGATGGACAACCGCACTGCAATCCTCTGTTTGAGCTGTCGGAGATCCTCACGGTTTAGAGCCTCATCCAATTCGTTTTGCCCGATCAGCACGATCTGCAGGAACTTCTCGTCGGCCTCTTCGAAATTGCCCAACAGACGGATTTCTTCGAGCACCTCTCGGCTCAGCTTGTGCGCCTCGTCGATGATAAGAGCTGATACCCTGCCCTGCTCCCGCGCCTTGAGCAGCAGGTTTCGCAGCGTCCACAGGCGCTGGGCTTTGCTGGAAGGAACATTGGTCACCCCAAAATCGAGCAAGGCCATCTCTAGAAACTCAGCTGGCGTAAGCGTGGGGTTCAGGATCACACTGGATTGAACCTGGCTAGCCGGGATGAATTGGAGGACCCGGGCTAGAAGAGTCGTCTTCCCCGTTCCCGCCTCGCCGGTCAACACGATGAAGCCTTTGCGTTGCATGATGGCGTAAGTCAGGCCGACCAGGGCCTCGCGGTGCTGCGCCGTGAGGAACAGAAACGACGGGTCGGGGGTCATATTGAACGGGTTTCTGCGTAAGCCAAAGGACCGGTTATACATGGTGGCAACTCACGGGGTTAGAGATAAACGGTGGCAAATCAACGGCCAAACCCACGAGGGCTTGAAAGTACTAGTGGTAGGGAGAATGAGCGCTGAGTCCGGTCCTGAGACTTAGCAAAGCATCCCAAAGTTGTGAAAAGTCTCCCGGTTTGTGTGGAAGGCCATGGGCTCGACCGGTCAACTTGCTTAAGATGAAACTGCCGCGTGCGTCTAATAGCAGTTTTCGCCATCGAGCTGACCCAGTCCGATATTAGTAATGTATATTACTATGAATGACTCTTTGTCCCATCGGATCTCGGAGTAGATATAAGATCCATATAATCCGCGACTTAAACAGGGAATTGGGTTCGTTTCGCAAAATCCATTTACACGCATTATGTGCTGGCTTTCCGTTCCCTCATCGCCTTTCGACGCCTGAGATGTTCACGTCCAATGCGACAGGCAGAGGAACTTCCTTTCCTTGCCGAGATGCTTGTAGTCGTTGCAATTCGTGATAGGCCTTAAACAGGCTGCGTTCGATGGCGGTCTCATAGCGGGACAACTTTGGAAGGGCGTTCTCCGTTCTGCTGTCCCGCACAAAGGCTTCGCCGCAAGTTGCAGTATCCGATTCTCGATCCAATTCGTGCTTTCGCTGTTCAGCTACGGCTTGCCCATGTTCGGCGGTGTCTAATACTTGTGTTTTTTCTCCGTACGCGCCGAGATGAGTGTCCAAGGGGCCCGGGATTTTCCGAGTTTGCTTCGCCGCCTTCTTTCCAGCTCGCTCGGCCAGAACTCCGTAATAGTGCCAACTCAGTATCCCCGCCTCGATCTTGCCGAATCGGCCCAGCCTCCAGGCGAGCTCAATGATCCGGTCCACAAGCCGAGATTCAAGCTCGCCGGTCGGCTGTAATTCTTCCCTGAGGCGCTGGCCCATCTCGGCTAACGCGCTGGCATCTTCATTCGGCAGTAATATCTGGTGAGCCAGGAGCCCGTGTTTTACGGAATTCCGGGCAGCAATCGCCTTTCCTTCGAATGTCTTAGGTCCTTTAGACAGCTTTCCGTTCCGGCGGTTGGCTTCAATCTGTGGCAAACTGCTCATACACATACCTCTTAGTACTTCAGGATTTTAATCCCAAGATTCACAGTTAAGCGTGTTTCGTCGATAGGTTCTCGAAGTCCCATGTTTATCCGTCGACGAACTTGTGGCCTCGAAAGTTTACGCTCAGATTACGTCGGTTTTTCGGCGTACCAACAGGCGAGTGCTACTGCAAGCACGAGATCGTCATGAGAACCTCGGCCGTCGGCTTGGTAGGTTTCTCGTCTGGTCCGCGGGTTGATTCGCGCCTTGAAATTCCGAAGTTCCTCAATCAGTTCTCGAGCAGTCGGGATCGTGTGTGCTATTTGAAGCCTCCTGGATTCAAAAAGGATAGCGAGAGTCCGAACCAAGTCACGCTTCGGAACCCGGAAAGAGCCACCACTCCCTGAGACCGAATTGCCGCCTGTGATCGTGACTGCTACTGCTGATATGCTATGGTTCTGTCTCAACAGCTCGAGGACGGGCAATCCAACCCCAGTCGCATCACCGACCACGGTGCATCGGTCAAGCCGTTGGGTCGTTCTTACGAGTTCACTTACCCGGTTCACCGCAATCGTGTAGTTCGTATTTAACTTGAGTCGCTCCAGATACCGGAGGTGGTAGCAATCCCTGTCCACTCCCGTCTCCAAGATTGCCACGGCCGTATGGTCGCACCTCTGGCCAAGATCCAAACCAAGAAAATAGTCTGCCATATTCGATCAGATGAACTCGTAGGAGAAACCGCACTGCTTCAATTGCCAGCAGGCCAAAGCTACCGCGAAAACAAGATCATCCGCGGGCTGCTCGCGCCAGGTATTCACGGCGAGCCCACTGGTCGAGGTGCTCCGCCCGTTGTAACGAATCAGTTCTTCAATTAACTCCTTCTTTCCACGTACGTCCTCTCCGATTTTCAGATGCCCAACTGCGAGCATTGCTGCAACCGTGCTGGTCAGCGTCTGTTTTGGGATATGGTCGGCGCCGTCGCTATACGAAACACTGTGGGTACCCGATATAATCACGCGCCGGCCATAGCGGGATAAACTCTCTAAGACTACGTCGGCAACCGGCTCTCCAACTGCCGTCTGATCCACAATCAAATCGATCTGGAGTACAACGTCCCGGATGACGTTGTGCTCGGTCTTTTCCTTCTCCTCCGTTGCCTGCAGCTGGCCCAGGTGCTTCGAAAGATGCGCAGCGATTTCCAAAGGGTAAGTGCCTGAAGGAGAGCGGTCAAGATGCCGCACATGCCATTCCTCGCCCTTCCCCTGCGGCCCATTGGCAGGGCTCTTTACGTGCTGCACAATCGCGACGGCTGTAGTATCGGCTACGTTTCCGAGTTCTATTGCTACGGCGAAGTGCTTAGAGGTCTTTTCTATAACCATTCGTTTATCCTTCTTTCCGCCAGTGTCTTTCACAGACACCATAAAGCGATTAATCTAAGAACAGCGGCTTGACGTCTGAGGTAACCGCTCGCATTACAAGGTCGTAACTAAAAACTTGATCATTTGCGTCCATGAACTCACAAAGGTACTCTTGCCGGAACCACCGTTCGCCCTGGACGACACGCTCTTCTTCGAGAAAGGACTTTGTGATACGCGCGCAGTCGGTCGCCTTCACTTCGATACGCTCCCAGTTGCTGCCTCCATCCGCCCATTCCTCGTAAAAGTGACCGCGCCTTCCGTACGGAGTGCTCATAAGGATCAGCTTCCCGCCACTTACAGCGAGCATCGGGCGCATGGCTTTGTAGAGCAGGTCATCCACTCGACTCGCTTCATCCTCAATGATGAGCGTGGCTCCGCTGAATCCGCGCACGGTTGCTTCGTTGCCTGGTAGGCTCACAATTCTGGAGCGGTTCTCGAGTTCGAGCGTCAGCCGGCTATCTTCGATGATATTAGGCTTCAGCGTGAGCCGGTCCATGAAATCAGACACTTTACGGAAAAGTTCTGTTGATTGGCGCAACGTCGGACTCACGATGAGAATAAGGCTATCGGGATAATACAGTGCCCGGTGAGCCGCAAGCAGGGCTGCGACCGTACTCTTTCCCGATTGACGCGAACAGTTCAGGAGCAACCGCGGGCTGGACGATCGCAGGACATTGGTTTGCCAGCGATCTAGAGGAAAGCTTAAAGCGCGTGTGGCAAAGTCCTGGGGATCTAGAGCCATCGCTAAATCAAGTGCTAGATCATGCGCCAGCATTCTTTAATGCTCCTAGGAGGGCCATCTGGGCGACCGGATAAGGCGCCAATGCTTTGAGGATCACTCCACGAAGATTCTGCCATTCCGATGATGCGGTCACGTCGACGGCCGACCCTTCCTTCAATTCCCCTAGCAGACGTTCCTCGAGTTCGATCTGCTTTTCAATGAGGGCAATGGCTTTCAATGCAAGTTCGTTATCTTTCGAGTCGGCCGCTCGTGCATCCCGCAGAATGGCCACGGTCTCAGAAGAGAGCGCCTTCACCCGTTCCACCATCGAAACAGCTCCGCTCTCTTTAACCTCCAACACTTCGGGCATTGGGGCCGGTCCTGCTAAAGACGACGGCAAATGTGCCTGATGCCGCATCAGAACAGGTTTGGAAAGGGACCAGCGGGCCGCGATGGTTTGCATGGAGTCTTTGCGAAGCAAAGCCCCGTCAATCGCTTCCCGATCCGAGTGGGTACAGATCGTACAAGTTCTCGCCATTCACTCCTCCTCAATAAAGAGTTCTCAGCAACCTCGGGCATACGCTAACATCGGGTGCTCTGAAAACTCATAGCCACGCCGATCGCGACAACAATTCCTCCAGCGCGGCATCCACCGCCGGACTTTTCTCAAATGGGTGATCTGCCCCGCACTCACTGCTCGGGTGCCGCCGCTGAATGTTGCATCTTTCATCTGGTCACGTCGTACAAAAATTAGACGCGCCAAAAACAGTGGAGGCTACAGGTTGTGCTGGCTTTGTTACGCCAAGTCTTCTCAAATTGTCATCGTGTTTACCTGCGTGGCGCCCCTTATTTAATGCATTTTATAGAGGAACTAACAGTGGCGGGAGATAGGGGCCACTGGTTCTAATGATTTGTGATTCTATGTCAGAGTTGAGTCATAAGTTCCTGTCATGGTTACTGGTAACATGACTGTAGGCATATGCCTCGAAAGCATGCTGATAGTTCTCGCCCTGAGCTTGGTCTGAGCCGAGAGGAAAGGAAGCAATTAGAGAAATTGGGGCGAAATGCGAGCAACTCGACACGCCGACTGCGTGCCCTGATCGTCCTCGAGTGTGAGACAGGTGCGTCCAATAGAACCGTGGCTCGCCGACTAGGTCGGAGTGAGGCTACGGTTGCAAAGTGGCGTGAGCGGTTCCGTTCAAATGGGCTACGAGGGCTGCGCGACCGTCCACGTATTGGTGCGCCTAGAAAAATCAAAGACGATCAGATTCATAAGGTGCTCACGAAGTCACTTTACGCGTCACCTATTGGCACGAATGTATGGAGTACCAGGTTGATGGCAGGTGAAACCCTCCTGGCGCAGACTGCCGTATCACGGATCTGGCGCGCGTTCCGGGTGCGGCCCGGCCGGGGCCTGGACGACCGGTTCTCGAGAACGCCTAGTTTCCTAGAGAGAGTGACCGATGTCGTCGGTCTGTACCTCAGCCCGCCACACCGGGTCCTGGCTTTGACGGTTTCTGAGGCTGTGCGCTTTCAAGTTGAAAGTTCGCGAGCAACGTCGGCGTCCTCAAAGCCTGCGCAGAACACGAACCAGAACCGATTGAATCGCGAAGTGCTTTCGAAGCTGGTGGCCTTAGATCTCGCGAGTGGCAGATTGCGGCAAACATCACGTCGCCCCGATCGTAATAATCCTCTCCATGAGCGCTATGAGAAGTTGCTAGCCTTCCTTGGCAAGATTTATCAGCATGCGCCTTCAGACAATGAGATCCATCTCGTGATGGACAACTACCGTCTGCATAGTATCAAGTCCGTTCGCCGGTGGCTGGAACGCCACCGACATTGCAGGAACCATTTCTGCCCTACTTGGGCTCAATGGGTCGATGTTATGTTGCGGGTGTGTGGTCAGTTGAAGGAGCGTGATGGCGGAGCTTGGCCGTCTCTCCAGGCTTTAGAAGAAAACATTCAGAACTTCCTACAGAACGGCACTGCGAAACCCCGGCCTTTCATTTGGACAAGAGGCTGCTAGATCATTTCAGGAAGGGGGCGGGTAGCCCACTCGCATTGACGTTAACGAAGGCTTAGACCGTCCGCGATTACGTCGCCACATTGTCAGACAGCGACGTTCACGTCCACACATGACCCACCATTGTCCTTCGGCGAGAATGTTCGCCGGCGCGCCGTAACGAGATATCGAGAGCGTATCTATCGATGATTCCGCAGTCCGACTTGGATTAGGGTACGAGAGCGCAATTCAACGCAATCTCGCCCGTGTGCTCCATGAGCTACAGCGACTGCAGGCCGCAGGCAAAAGCGAACATGTGCCCGCGGCGCAAAATAGTCAACATTGATGTGGCCGGCTTGCCTGAGCCGCTGTCGAAGACCACTTCTCTCCCAAAGACTAGCCCAGTTAGTTCCGCTTCTGCTTTGCCAAGGCGCGGCCGCCGCTCTGCGGGCTAATCCACTTCCCCGCTTGTTGGTGAGCTTTTTGCTGCGCCGACCAGCAGGCCGTTTTGCCTCCCTTTTGAATTGAACTCCACCCGCGGCGATGTTATTACAATGTAATTATAAGAGGAGTTTCTTATCATGAAAGTCGAACTGATACGCATCGGCAACTCGCGCGGCATCCGTATTCCCAAATCCCTCATTGAACAGTTTGGTTTCGGCAATGGGATCGAGCTTCGCATCGAGAATCATCGCCTAGTCATGGTTCCGGATCATCAGCCGCGCCAAGGTTGGAAAGAAGCTTTTCGGAGAGCCGGCGCGTCGGCTAAAGATGAGGTGCTACTCGGTACACCGCCGAATGAGTTTGATCATAATGAATGGCAATGGTGAACCAGCGGGATGAGGTCTGGCTGGTGTCATTGGACCCAACCCGCGGATCCGAGATCCAGAAGACGCGACCTTGCCTGATCGTGTCGCCCGACGAAATGAATCAGCATTTGCGCACTATCATCGTCGCCCCGATGACAACGACCGAGCGCCCCTATCCAACGCGCGTCAATCTCACCTTCCAAGGCAGACATGGGCAGGTGGCCGTCGACCAGCTCCGCGCGGTAGACGGACAACGTTTGGTTCGCAAGCTCGGTAAAGTGTCAACGAAGACCGCGAAGGCGGTATCCGCTGTGTTGGTGGAGATGTTCATCCGCCAATAGCTCGTTTGAGAGCGAACGGCACTTTGGCTTTCGCCCTGAACCGGGGGGTACGCGGGTGTCGATCCGGTAGGTCGGGAGGAGCGTGACACGTTTGACTCCGGCTCGCGCCCTGAAGCGCAATCGTTGCTTCGACTGTTGAGTGGGCTACTGGCCGAGGCTATTAATACACCCATTTTGCTTAGCCGCATTTTGAGAGGACGCGATAGAGAATCTACCTTTTGGCCGACGCTGATACGGCGGCCTGTTGATTAATACCCTTCAACTCCGGCTATGCGCATAAGCAAACACGTGCCGACGCTTCTAGAAACGACATTGAGGTCAACTGCTTACGGTTGGGGGCCTTTGAGGGTGACCAGCTGATCGTCAAAGCCGTCGGCCAAGCTGACTTCGTTGCGCTTCGAGCGATTGATGGCTTGCTCTCGCGGCTTGTACCTCAATGAGGGTTTGAGAATGCGGATGGCGCACGAGGTGCGTTTAACGTAACGCTCATCTATAACGCTTGAAGTAATACCCAAAGCAGTATACACTGGAATTGCTTTGTGATTACCTCGTTCAAGTGCAAGGAGACGCAAGGGCTGTTCGAAGGTCGCATATCTCGCAAGGTCGCTGCGAACTGTCCGCCGATCGCCCAACGCAAATTGGAAATGTTGCACGCTGCCACGAGGCTCGAAGACTTGAGGGTGCCACCGGGAAATCGCCTGGAGGCCTTGAAGGGTGAGCGGGCCGGCCAGCATAGTATCCGCATTAATGAGCAATGGCGCATTTGCTTCGTCTGGGATAACGAAACGGGGAACGCCAAGGATGCCGCAATCGTCGACTATCACTGAAGAAGGAGAATGGCGATGGCCAAAAGACTGCCACCAGTTCATCCGGGAGAAGTGCTGCGAGAAGAGTTCATGGAACCTCTCGGAATCAGCATCAACGCTTTAGCCCGAGATCTACACGTTCCGGTCAGCCGCATAAGCAAGATCGTTAATGAGGAGCGCGGTATCAGCGCCGAAACGGCCATCCGGCTTGCTCGTTATTTTGTGATGTCGTCCGAGTTTTGGATGAATCTCCAATCTCGCTATGATCTCCAGGTCGCCCAGAAGCAAGGTTTTGAAATGATCCGACGGGAAGTACATCCCCGCGAGTTGGATCGCTCAACCCCATCAAATCTCACTGTGAGATACAGGTAGGTCAAACTCTGCGGAAGAGCCCCCGCTCGCTACCATCGTTTATGGCGAGCGCAGCGGGCCGGAGGTAAACAGCTTCGCTCCAAATTTGCGCCGCGAAACCACGTTGCTGTCGCCCTAGAGTTTGTGGCCACCTCGTCTTGACGGACAGGCGCGCACGCGCTGATGCTATCCCTGCGGAAGAGTTGGGCCGGATCGTAACGAAGGTGGGAAAGTTCGGGGGTAGGGCACCCGCAGCCAAGCTGACGAAGGAGCAGCGTTCGGAGATAGCGCGGAAAGCGGCCGCGGCGCGTTGGGGGAAAGGGAGTCAGTAGCAACGGATGTAGCAGGAGTTACTCAATGAGGGGTTTGAAAAATGCGGAGGTTGCGTGACTGCCTAAGGAATCGTCACTTGAGCTTCGTTCGAAGGACCACTCTCACCTCCCGCCGAAACCGCTCTGACCGTGAAATAGTATATTCTGCCACTCTGGACGGTCACGTCCTGATAGGAAGTCGCAGCGACCGGTACAGAATTCAATCGCACGGGGCTCGGGTCGTTGGGCTTCGTTCCCCGGTAAATGGTGTAGCCGGTCACGCCCCGAGAACTACTAGCCGTCCAGCTCAAAGAAACGAAATGGCATCCCTGTCCCAGTGCTGCCTTAGTCACCAATCGTTGGGCCAACTCATTGCACAATCCCGGGCCGACCACATTCATAGTCGAAGGGCACTCCGCCAGGGCGGCCCAGTTAGCAATCAATTGGACATCCAACACGTCGACAATTCCATCTCCATTCACGTCGCACGTAGGCTGGGCCGGAGCAAAACAGGCCAGAATCGTCAGCAGTCCGATGTATAACGTAGCGCGAAGAATCTTCCGTGCGCCGCGATTCCAGAAGGATTCGGTCATTGCGCTCGCACTCCCCAGTCTTCTATCGCTATCTCTGCTGGACTGTCACGGTGGTCTCCACCGGCGCAAAAGTCACGCGCTCCATATCCCGGCTAACCGCCACTGCGTTCTGCAACCGGACCCTTATCGGGCCCGGCTGCGCATTCTCAAGGATCTTGAGCGAGAGCGAAGTCACCCTGCCGTCCGGAATCGGTCTCTGGCCGCCAGCCAGAATGCACCGCAGCGTACGAGAATCGGGGGTTTCGTTAGGCACCGCACACGTGACCGATTTCCCGGCATCTTGAACGGCGATAACGGCCCGCATCGCGCGCTCATTTTCGAGGTCCAGTTGCCTAGCCGGAATTTCCACTTCCCACTGCAGCGCAAGAATGTCTTTACCCGGTGGAGACTTCAAGGCAATTTCGATCGCCACCCACTCGCCCCGAGCCGCTGTGGGAGCGGAGAGCTGCAGGCTCTGAGCAAAAAGGCGGACGTCGGAACACGCGGCCAACCACATTACACCCGACACGAATAGGAGCAACCGCCCCATTTTTGGCTTCCCGACGCCGCTCACTCGGTTCACAATTCCGGATGGCGCCGCCATTCCATGAGTCTATCAGCAACGGTTTCGGATGGCTCCGGATTATGTGGATGAGGAAGACCGCCCCGTTTCATAGGTCAAGGAGACTCTATTCCAGAGCGCGCTGAATGCCCGCCTGCCGTGCTTAACTACTAAACGCGCCGGCCTAATGAGGTGGTAAAGGAACTTGAGCTTTTCCGGAAGCGCAATGAAAGCGCGATCTTTGGGACTTACCTGAAGGACAACCTCGCTAAACACGCCCCCTGGATACCGCAACACCCGACTGGCCCGGTATTTCATCCGCGCCAGAGGTCGCTCCTCCAGGGCTAACAGAGTCCTGTAATCATTCCCGCTGGTTTGACCCTGTGAAAGGATTTCTTCGCGGATGGCTGCAGCTTCAGCTATGGTGCGTTGGGTCGTAGGCACGATCTTCGCAGCTTCAGCCGGGACAGGCGCATTCAAAAGCTCCTGTGCGAGCAAAATCGCCAGGCTGGCCGAGGCTCTGGCGCGTGGCCGGATTCTTATCATTTCCTCAATACGGGACCAGTCCAGTGTCTCGTTCTTGCGTAAGAGTTCTGCAACGTCCAGAAGCCACTTAAGATGCGACCATCGATGCTTGCTCCCGTGGCAGCAAAGAGCCAAGAAAAGATCCTCGCTACAAAACGTAGAGACCCTTCCATGAGGCAGATCCAGCTTTTCGGCCCGGTCCCACATTTTCTCGACGTCAGGGCTGAAGGCCCGCCAAGGACCATGACCTAGTTGCCAATGGAGATCAACGAAATAAGTCTTATCGGGCGCACATAGAGGGATTTCCTCGGCCAGCGCGAGGTGGCTCGGATTCTCCGGGTGGAACAGGCGGGGTATCATCTGAGGTCGACCCAGCGTGGGTACGGTCTCAAAACCGCATCGTCTCATTACACCAACCGCCTTGAGAATATGCTCCCTGCGAATCACCAAATCGAGGTCAGTGTACTGGCGGAGAGCCAACTCACCATAGACGGACATAGCTACAGCGGGTCCCTTATATGACAACACCGGGATGTGGTGTGCCTCTAGCAGCGAAGTCAAGTCGACAAGCTTCTTCGCTAGCCGATAATTATTGGCAGAAATCTCATAGAAACGCGCCCGCAGGTGCTCTAACAGCTCAGCAGCGATAGAGTCACCGCGGAGATCTCGCACACGACAAAAGATGAGGGAAGCTATCTGGTGATTGTCGCAAGCCGCGGCAAAAGGTCGCCAGTCCTGTTGGATTGAAGGCAGCCAACTCAAATCGCCGCTAATAACGGGCGTTCTCAGCAACTGAAGAAGGCAGTGGATCTCAGGACGGAGTATCTCTTTTGAACTGCACAGATATTGACTCGTGACAGCACGCTGATGCGCTATGGAAGGTCGACCGGCACACGTATCGGTGCTGGGCATTCTAGGCGGCCATTACCCTGGTTGGCCGACACCGCCACTTTGCGCGAGAGCCGGCCGGTCTGCGATCGCGATGACTGCGAGCACGGCCGGTGCAACGTAAACGGCCCTCTTAGCGATTGCACGCCGCGAGATCGAAGCATCGGTTTTTTGGTCTGAATTCTTTCGTTCCGGAGTTTCTTTGTATGGAGTCATGCCAACCTCACCGTATCTTGACAGTCATCGCCCTCAACGGTCAATGGCACCAAAGGGCAGAAGCAAGCCTGCGGCATCTCAAACCTCCAGATGCTGACTGGTCTTTACGACCTGAACCGTGCCTATGTTCAGCTTGCTTGCCCAGCGCATAATGAACGGCGCTGCCGAGGAAGGCGGAGGGAACGGCTCTGGATTCGGAACTGGCGATCGTGACGACGCCCCGATAAGTTGCTCAGTTCCGGGTCGAGCGGTATTTTCCGAATTGTGCGGTTCTTCGTAGGAATCGCGCATGTCAAGGTTGCAAAGAACGTGGCGAATTTGGTCTACGGTGATCCAAGAATCACCGCCTGCGTGAGCAAGCAGAAGAGCGTTGTCACAAATGGAATTCACGAGGCGAGGAATCCCTCGCGAGCCTCTTGCAACAAGTGAAATCGCCTCGGCCGAAAAGGGTAAGGCCGCCAAGCCCCCCGCACACTGCCAACGATGTCGCATGTAGTTTCCGATCTCGCCGCGTGCGAGCGGCCTGACTTGTAACCGAATCTCAATGCGCTGCTTGACCTGACGGAGGTCATCCCGGTTCAATAAATCTGCCAACTCACTCTGACCAGCCAGCACGATTTGAAGAAGCTTACGCTTGGTCGATTCGAAGTTAGTGAGCAGCCGGATTTCCTCCAATACTTCAGGTTTGAGCTTGTGAGCTTCATCCACAATCAGCACGGGCACTTTCCCCTGTTCATGGAGGTCCACCAAAAGCTCCTGCAGCCTTATGATCCTCTGCGCCTTACTCGAAGGTACATCCGTGATGCCGAAATCCACCAGCACGAACTCCAGGAATTCGTCTGAGTCCAATGTGGGGTTCAGAACGACCGCGAAACGTGCCGAGTTCGCCGAATGAATCAGGCTGGCCAAGAGTGTAGTCTTGCCGGTCCCAGGGCCACCAGTCAGGACGACAAATCCTGAGCGTTTCAAGACCGCCAACTGTAAACCCGAAAACGCCTCTCGGTGGCAGGCTGTCATGTACAGACAGTCCGGATCGGGCGTCATGCTGAAGGGATTTCGCCGCAAATGGAAGAAGGTCTCGTACATTTGTCCGGAACTCGTCCGCCTATTTTTTTCCGGCCAGCCACGCGCCAGAGATCAGGCTGTTTAGAGCTGTGTCTAGCTGCAAACCGATGGCCAAAAAGCCAAAGTAGATCCATGTTGGATACCGATAAAAGGCGGGGCTAGCGCCCTGGGCCGGGCAGGAATTATGGGAAGAAATCCTAAAGCTTTGGTACGTATCCCAGCGGCTAAGATGTTGAATCTTAATAATATGGAGAGACGAGCCCGCATTTGAAAGGCACTCCTGGAAGCAAACTAAGAAGAACCCTTTTGCGTCCTTAAGCCGTTCCACCGGCGAACCTTAGTGATTCTCCCACGTTCAAGTACGGTATCCGAGTAATATAACGGAATTGGTAAGGGTACTATAATGAACCTGGATGAAGCTTATGCTATCTCCGTTCGTTAATCTATCGCGGGCGTCTCGCGCGGCCATTCTGACGATTGTTCCGCTTATGTCTTCTTCTGCCTGGGCTCAGATCCAGATCAATGCCTGCGACCTGAACATGGACGGGGTCGTCAACAGTGCGGACGTCACGTTGGCAGTTAACATGGACATCGGTCTGTCGGCTTGCACGGCCGATATCGTCGCCGTCGATACGTGCAATGTTGTGGTCGTTCAGCGGGTGATCAACGGTATCCCCCCTGGAACATGCGTGACGGCAGGTAATGCCCACACGGTAACCTTGAACTGGACGGCGAGCACTACCCCGAACGTTTCGTATAACATTTACCGAGCGACGACATCGGGTGGAACTTACACCAAAATAGGTTCGGTTGGCGTGGGCGTACTCAACTACACAGACAGTACGGCGTTAGCCGGCGAGACCTATTTCTATGTAGCTACAGCTGTGAATAGTAGCAACACCGAGAGCGCCTATTCAACTCCTCCAGTCCAAGCGACCGTCCCCTTTCCCTAGCAAATGGGACGGCGCCGTCGAGATTCGTCTAGCGAGTGCCCTTCGACAGCTTGCTGAGACTCTCCCTGGCGCTCGCGGAATAAAGAAAACTAGAGTTGTCCTTCAGTGCCCTTTGAAGGGCCCGCTCAGCGGAATCGCGATTGCCAGCAGCGATGTATGCCATCCCCAGATGATACTGATAGACGGGGTTATTGGGGACCTTCTGAACGCATTCTCTTAGTTGTGAAACAGCCGATCCGTACGCCCCCAGTTTGTAGTAAGCCCATCCGAGCGCATCGGCCGTGACGGGAGAACCGGGCATTCTCTGCTTTGCTATTTGCGCCAGTGACAGAGCCAGGTTCACGTCCCCTCCGTGCTCGAGATAAATAAAGGCGAGCTCGTCCGCCACGAAAGGGGAGGCAGAATCGACCTCGTGTGCCTTCTCATAAAGCTTCTTGGCCTCCTCCCAGTTCCCCTCTTTCTCGCACTGAGTTCCCAACGCTAGATAATTGTTGACGTTACGCGGGTACGCCTCAATCGCGGTTCGGAGGTCCGCCTTAGCTTTCTCTACCGAACCCTTGGCAAAGTCGATATTGGCAAGGAGCGTGTATGCGTCTGGCGTTTTCGGATCAAGCGCAATCGCCCTCCTGACGCTGGCTTCCGACTTCTCGATGTCCTTCAGACTGAAGTAGCCTAGCCCGAGCAAAAAGTGAAGTCCTGCATTCTGCGGATCTTGCTGGACCAAGGTCGAAATCCGCTGCACCGACTCCTGGGCTCTGCCCTGACTGACGTCCAGCTTTAAGCGCATCGCCAAGGCGGGAAGTGAAGCGGGGTCCCGTTTAAGCGCCTGCTGAAGCTTCGCTTCGCCCTCCCGCGCCTCTCCCTTACCAAGCGAGGCCTGTGCGCTGGCTACATAGGCTGGTGATGAATTCGGGTTTGTCTGGAGCGCGCCACCGGCTAGGCGCAGAGCTTCGTTGAAATCGCCGCTGGCCGCGTCCAGGCCGGCCAAAGCCACAGCAGACTCGGTCCTTTGAGGAGCCAGTTTTAGAGCCTGAGAAAAGGAAGACTTCGCCACATCCGAAAAGCCAAGCGCCTTCTGGGCTACACCGAGAAAGTAGTAAGTTGCGGCGGATTTTGGATCGGACTTGATCGCTTTCTGAAGCGATGCAGTAGCTTCCTGATACCTGCGCTCTCCTACTAGAATACGGCCATCCGACAACAGCGCACGAGGATCAGCCGGGTTCGCGGCCAGCATCTCCAGGTTAAGGGCCTTCGCCTCTTTAGTCCGGTTCAGGTCAAGCAGCGTTTCAATCAGTGAAGCCTTGACGAAAAGATCCTTGGGTTTGGAGGCCAGCACCGATTGGAACTCGGCAACTGCCTTCTCCCTCTGACCGGTCGATGCATAGAACCCGCCTAATGCCTGGTACGCTTGCGGATCGTCGGGGGCAATCCTTTTCACTTCCTTGTAGACCATTTCAGCATCAGACAACCGGCCCGTTATCAAGTAGATGCGCGCCAAAAAGAATCGCGGCAGCAGCGCACGGGGCTCTACATCCATTCCGGCCCGTATCTCCGCCTCAGCCTCAGCTATTCTCCGTTGAGCGAAGTAGAATTGGCCTAATGCCATCCGGGCTTGAAGCGCCTTTGGATTTGCTTCAATTGCCTTCTGGCAGGTGGCTTCCGCTTCGACCGGCCGGCCGGCGGCGAGGTAAATGGCCCCCAAGACGACGTAGTTATCAACTTGATGGGGATCAAGCTCAACAGCCTTCTGAAACTCAGAGATAGCATTCGGCGCGTCGCGGGTAGCAGTATATTTTTGGCCTAAAATGGCGTGAGCGCGCATATTGTTCGGGTCTACCGCCAGGACTTTGTCTACCGCGGCCTGCGCCTGGTCATATTGTCGACGTGCAATAAGCATTGACGCGAATTGAAGCTGGGCATCAGCGTTCTTGGGGTCCAGACTGACAGTCTCGAGAAACTCACGGTAGGCGGCTTGGGAGTTGTGCAAGCTCAGGTAGGCCCGCCCAAGTTGATAGTGCCCTTCGGCAAACCTGGGATCGGCCTGAACCGCATTCCGAAATTGGATTGCGGCTTCCTGAAATTTGCTCTTTTTGAAGTATTCCTTCCCACTATTCAAGTACTTGAGCTTCTGCTTGTTGGGGTCCGCGTGACAAGCGACTAATAGCACCGCCGTAAGTACCGGAAAAACAACGTTCTTGACGCCTGAGAGCTTCATGTCCATGACGATCCTGTAGTGTCAGTCGACTACCGTTGCACTTCTTGGCCCAGAGTTGGGGATAGCAAAACTCGTTTTAGTACTAGGCCGTGCATCTTTCTCTTAGGATTGCCCTTTGGTCCGATTGACTCTTTCTTGGATGCCGTCATAATAGACGCTGTGAAGTCAGGACGGAGGCATATCATGCGAAGAACGTGGTTGTTTGTTGTAGCTTTAGTTTGTTCGGCGGCAGGCGCTCTGGCGCAGCCTTGCACCGGGCCGACGTGTACGTTGGAGCTTATGGCTCCCCCGCCAGGAGTAATCATGGGTGGTGTCTTCATTAACCCGTACCAGGCCCTAATCGGCGCGGCTGGCCAGACGTCGGCGCCGATTAACGGAACGCTGACTGGGGTCATCTGCGACGATTTTACGAGTGACATTTCCCCGAGCACTTCCCCGTGGCAGGCCACGGTAATGACCGTCCAAGACCTTCTCACGGCAGACCAGGCAGCAATTGCAGCAAACCCGCTCACCGCTTCAGGATCCGGCTTGGTGAAATTTGGTTCGAATCTGTCCGCATTGCAGCAGGAGGAAGATTATGTCGCGGCAGCGTACCTGGCCGGTCAGATTTTTGCAGCGCAACAATCAGCTATAGCGACAGGAGATCCAACTTATACGGCTATGCAGGGTCAGGAGAGTTTTGCCCTTTGGGGCATATTTGATCCGACCAGCATAGATGCTAATGGCCCCCTAAGTGGCAATTGGATCACGGGTGCAGATTTAACCGCCGCGCAAGCCGACTTGGCCAATGCTGTCGCCTACGCGTCAGTCCCGGCCGATCTGAACGCTGCTTCTTGGGGCAACGTTATCCTCTATACGCCTAACCCATTGACGTCGTCACAGGAGTTCGATGCCTTTGCTGTGGCATCCGGAGGGGTAGTAACTGCGCCTGAGCCATCAGCGCCTTCCCTTCTAGCAGTTTACTTGTCGAGCTTGGTAGGACTGATTTTCCTCTTCCGCCGACGCGTCGTGCGCTCAGCTAGCTAGGAGCTTCAATGCGAAATAGATTAGCACTGTCAGTTATCGCCGGGCTGTTTGTGATACCGGCCGTGCCTGTGTTTGCAGTTGTCCTTGCCACAGTACCCGAGTATTGGGGCGGATCGGACTGGCTTGGCTTTTTCACCCTCGCGTCAATCGCTTTCGCGATGATGATTCGTTTGAAGGTGCTGAAGCCGCGCATCGGGCGATGAAGCAACAGGTTCGTTCCGACTTGTAGTTTCAGCCAGCGGGCTACTCGGAATCGATGATCGCGGCGAATGAGCGCTTAGACGTCCGGTAGTACGCGCCGTCTTATCTTGCGCGCCAAGTCACAAAACGATGTGAACGATCTCGCCGGGTGCTTCTTACCGTCGATCCATGCGAATCAAAGGGGCGACCCGAGCCTTATTCTTTTTAGCTGAATAACGGCTCCCGCCGGCAGTTGAGTTTGCTATGGCTGGATGCTCTATGATCGGCATCGACGTCTATAAAGGATTAAGTTGGCCGTGCTGGGGCTTCCGGTTGAAGACGGCAGATGCCAGGCCACAACCGACTTTTTCGTAGTTGCAGACCTCGATACCATCAAATATTGCCGTTCTCATGGCGCTATGAGAAGACGAAAGCCTCCGATATGAGTTATGTGGTGCCGGCTTGCCGTCAGAATAAGCCTCATGTGCGACTCTCCTGAACATGGCTACAAGTGATGACAGTGCTAGTATGCCCAAGCCACTTCGACCGACTGGGCCCCGAGGCCAATTATGCCGACACGAACTGTGCGCGCCTTGATTTTATCCTGCGGCGCATCCGCCGCAGTCGTTAGTGCTGCCTGCACATCTCCTTTTTGCTGGAGCCCCTCTCGTTAATTCGGACGATTGGGGCTTTTTGTCCCGGACTGCCAATCCGTGAAAGTTTCAGACTCTCTCAGCACGCTGGAGTGGACCCCATTTATGAGACAGTCAGTGAACCCTGAAAATCATTGAAAGGAGAAAACTGGAACATGAAAGTCTCGCAGGAAATTCAACAAAGATCTCAAGGAGACGGCGGGGAGCCGGCTGAACCAGTGGACAGAGCGTGGCGGAAGTCTCCCGCGCATTGGAAGTGCGTGCCAGTGACCTGCATCGCTGGCGGCGGGAGTTGCAGGATCACGGCGAGCAGGCGTTCGGCGCGTGGGCAAGAAGCGCGTCGAAGAGAGAGGGGTAGCCGAGCTGGAGCGAAAGGTCGGCCCTGCAGGCCATGGAGATTGATTTTTTAAGGCGAGCCTTGCAGCAGGTCGAGGAGCAGCGCCTGCCGCGGACACTGAACAACGGCGTGCCTTCTACGGGCAGGTCGAAGAAGAAGTGACGGCCCAGACCAAGTTTGAGCTGATGCGCATGTGCGAGGCGGCCGCATTCAGCCGCGCGGGCTACTAAGTTTTCTGGACCCGGCCCCGCCCTCGCTCGGGCCGGTGGACATAGAACTGCGCGATGAGATGCAGAAGATCGCCTTGGAGTGGCCCAGCTAAGGAAGTAGGCGAATCACCAAGGAGCCGAAGGCGCGCGGCTGGGATGTCAATCGCAAGCGGGTGCAGCGGCTGATGCGGGAAGACAATCTGCTGTGCGTGGTGAAGCGGAGGTTCGTGGTGACGACCGACTCGGCGCACGGGCTCAAGGTCTATCCCAATCGGGCGACCGCGATGGTCCTCACCGGCATCGATCAACCCTGGGTAGCGGAATTCGTACATCCGGTTGGAGGACGAGTTCGTCTACCTGGCGGTGATTCTGGATGCGTATTCGCGGCGAGTGATCGGATGGTACCTGGATGACACGCTCACCGATTCGCTGACGATCGCGGCCCTGCGGATGGCAGTGACTCACCGCCAGGTTTCATGAACGACTCACAGGCCGCGTTGTCCCAAGGTTTCCCTTGCGGCTCACGCTGCGCACCGAGTACCGCAACCTGGCGGACGCCCGTGGGCGCATTGGCGAGTTTCTGGAAGGTGTGTGCAACGGGAAGCGCTTGCACTCGGCCCTGCAGTATCTGGCGCCGAACGAATTTGACCGCCGCTTGCCGCCCCGGCTTCCAGCGAGGGGGCGGCATGAGTTTTTGACGCATGCGCGGTCTATCGGTCCGATGTGAGGTGTTGGCTTCAGGCAAAGCTGAGCCGGATCGGAGTGCCGTCTCCCGTTGGTCGGCCCCGAGATTGGGCACAAAGGGCGCGACCGAGATCACGCCGCTTTTCATCGTCCGCGACGAGTCGCATTGGCTATTCCTTTGGCGGGTTGCGCTCCCGCAGAGCCCGCCTCCGCCTCACCGGATGCGTCCATTTTGCTATGAAAGAGTATTGCCCGGTCCAGGGATTTTCAGCGAACGGCGAACAGTGGCTTAACTGGCTGTCTCAGCCGAGGGGTCCGCCGCGCGCGCGCTCAAAGAAGTTGGACCGGTTTTCTCGTTAGTGCTTGAGTACGGTCTTAAGCGTCTCATTTGAGCGCGACTCTCTGATTTTTGAAGGACCAGGAGCAACGGCACAAAAATCGCAAGCGCGATTAGAGCGAACAGGATGCCGCCCTGACGGTGAAGCCTGCCGAATAGAAAACTTCGATCCACATAGACTCCGAGCCAGGAGAGAGTGACAATTCGTACGGCGTTCTTGAATATCGCAAGAGGAATCGTGGATAGACTCAAAACTATCATTCTCCAGCCCGAGCGAAGGAAAACGTGCGCTGCCAGGATGCCCGTGATGAATAGAGCTAAGCTCGAACGTATGCCGCTGCATTCCTTCGCAATCTCGATCTCAACACCCGGCAATGAAAACTTGAAGCCTTGCCAAAAGACGGGGACGCCCAAGAGCTTGAACAGGGCATAGGTCACTTGAGAGGAGCCCTTTTGCAAGGCAAGAACGGTATTGTCCAATACAAGAGTCGGGATGGGAATCATCAAGAGCAGAAAGAACAATGGAAAGAGAGCCGCGTGAAAGGATCGCATCCCATAGCAAAGAACGAACCCAGCGATCCATACTAGAACCATTCCGAATACCATCACGGACAAGCTATCATTCAGGCCGAGAGCGGGCGCCGAGGCTTTACCAATGAAGTAAACGACCATCCCAAGCAAAAGAAGCGGTGTCCCTACGACGGGGCAATACTGGGACTCGAGAAAGATTCTCCTCCTCTCCAGCCAGAGCAGTAATAGGCTTATGATGGGTATTAGAACGACGTGAGAGTATCTTTCATCGTGGAACGAAAGGCTCACTAGGCTGCTTAAGGGTAGGTGGAACGGAATGAGCGATAGAAACCAAAATAGTAAGAACCACAGGTTTCGTCCCGCCAACCTTGCGGACATAGTGGGCAAATGTTCCGCGATTACGTGCTGATCGCTCATTGTTAGCTGATCTTCGGCTTGATCAGACGGTTTAGACTTCTCCGTCAGATTGCAGCGACTGCACAGCCAAGGACGGCAGCGGATCACTCATGAGATGATGATTGACCGCGAAAAGCGCTAATTGCAAGCGGCTGGAGACACCGACCTTGCTAAAGATGTTGGTGAGGTGATGCTTAACAGTACGCTCGCTGATCGAAAACTCTTCTCCGACCTCCTTGTTTGAGTGGCCGCTGGCAATCTTCGCGATAATATCCAGTTCCCGCGGAGTGAGTCCATATTCTTTCCGGGGTGTTACACCGTTGCCTTGAGATAGAAGATCGCGGACAGCCTCCACCAGGATGCCTACACTTTCACTTTCTAGCCAGTAATGGCCAGTCATAACACTCCGAATGCTCTGGAGCAAGACTTCTTGTGGCGATGTTTTCAGTACTATCCCGTGGGCCCCCAGACGGAAGGCTTCAACGATCTGCGTTTTTTCAAGAGCGGTTAGCACCACGAGCGTCCGCACAGGGGCGAGATAAGTCGTGAAGTTAATCGCGCCTTGGAATTCAAACCGTCTTGACAAGGGGAGGTCCAGTAGAAGAATATCAGGCTTGAGTTGGCGTATCAGTCTAACGGCACCAGGAGCGTCCGAAGCCTCACCCACAACATGGAAGCCGTAGTCGGATTCCAGCAATCTGCGCAAGCCGCTGCGAAAGACCGGCTGCTCATCGGCAATCACAACTCGAACGGGATGTAGATTATTGTCCATAGGGATTCACCAAGGAGAATGCTTTCGGCCAGCACGACAGGCTGGGTTTGAGTTAATAGGGGCTACCGGCAGACCTACTGGGCGAAGCGCCTTTTGCTGATCACAGCACAGAACCGCGAACCTCCGTAAACCAGTAACATCGCGATCGCGGCGCCGGTTGTATCAATGCCGCAGTCAATCAGCGAAGCGTGGCGTCCGGGACTAAACACTTGGTGAAGCTCATCAGTGAGCGAGTAAGCGCACGCCACCACCACGCACCAAGAAGCTTGGCGAGGGCGCCAACGGAAGCCATCCTTCTGCCCAAAGCTCCCATAAAGGAGGAGGCCGAAGATGGCGTACTCAGTCAAGTGAGCGAACTTACGCAGCATGGAATCAAGTACGTCTAGAATATCTGGTGAGACACTCAGGTGGAGGCTGTCCAACAATTGAGTTAGAAGTGATTGGGAAAAGCTTCCGCTGAAGGTAGGAGTCGAAAGGTAGAAGATTTCCGCGGCCCATGCCAAGGTCGCGAGCCACCAAAAAATCATACGAGGAGCCATGATCATTGTTCCCGTGGCTTCCTATTATAGGTTCGCGGCTTAGATTGCCGATCAGTTCTGCTTTTCTGTCGGCCCTCTACTTATGGAGCCATTATTATTTCCAGAATATGGATAGTATCCAGAATAAAGACGGTCGACTTCCTCTACTCCATTGAGAACGACGCCAAGGACGTGCTGTCGTCCGAGAAGCGTGATGGCTTTTTCGAGAGCTTCGCTGGGCGTGCGTCCAGCTCTTGCTACCAACAGGCTGGCGTTTGCCTGCCGCCCCAGTGAAAGGGCATCCGTAAGAGGGATGACCGGTGGAGAGTCGATCAAAATCCAGTCAAAGTGAGGCGAGAGCTTTTGCATCACGACAGAAAGTGCTTCACCTTGCAACAAATCGGTCGGATTACCGTGGGGTTGTCCAGCCGTTAGCAAATACCAGCCTAGCGGTTCGAGGCGTCGTACGGCGGACAGGGGATTCAAGCCACCTTCCAGGCATTCCCCCAACCCTGGCCCAGCCTTAAGGCGCAGTTGGTCGATGAAAGGCGAGCGATGGAGGTCAGCCTCAATCAAGAGGACGGAACGTTTTCCACCTTCGGCCAGTGCCGTCGCAAGGTTCAGGGCGATCGTGGACTTGCCATCCTCCGGCAATGGGCTCGTAATTAGAAGAGTCCTTAATTTCTTTGTATTCCAGAGCTCTCGAAGACGCATTCGCAGGAACCGGAACCGGTTGGCACCCGGACTGCTCGGATCGGTGTAAAAAACGATGCGGCTCGCGGGGTCGATATGCACTTCCTCTACCGGTATATTCAGGAATTCAGAGCACTTCTCAGGGGTCTCTGCATGACCTCCGCCTTCGGGCAGCAGCACAGACAGTATCTGGCGGGATTCAGAGCCATTTTCAGTTTTCGCTGGATGGCTTGTACCATGCGGAAGCAAGATTGATAGGGTCTGGTCGAACTCGGATGCTACCTGTGTGCTCTGGGAAGGGACTCCTGGGAAGGCTACCGGTGAATTGTCAGTCTCCTGGTTAAGCCTCTTCACAAGGTCGAAGAAACGACTCATGAATGTGACCTGGGAAAGGATTTCGTGTTCTGCGTCATTTTTGAAAAGCTCTTAAACGGTGACCCGAAGGAATTTGAGGGTAGCTAACCATGCCGATAAAGATAGAACTCATAAAACTCGGCCGCAAATACCGCCAGCAGCAAGCAGGCTCCACCTACTATCTCGAACGTCCGGTTCCAGGTGAGCGACCGCTTTTCAGTGTTGGTAAAGAGGAAGGGAACGCCTACCACCAGGGGCAGTGGAAAGCGTTGGTTGAGATCCTTTTCAGAACGAAAGGAATGATCCTTAGAGTCCACAAAGAATGCCAACGCTAGTCCTAGGAGCACTCCAGCAGCCGCACCACCTAGGCTGATCATGACCCGCTTGGGGCTTGAAGGAACCGTGGGTAGACTGGGCTGATCGACCATTCGGAACTGCTGGCCCTCCTGGCGTTTTTCCAAATCCGCTGACAGTCTGGACTGCGTTTCCTTGTTAAGCAGATCCGCGTAGTCCTGCTTCAACTGGTCGTAATTTCGGAGAACTCCGGCTAACTGCTGTTCCCGCACCGGCGTTTGATTCAAACGCTTTTGATACTGCTCGATGCCTGTTTTCAGCTTCTCTTCTTCTCTTGATAGGTTCTCGATCTCCAATCGATTAGCTTCAAGCTGGCTCTTAAGCTGGAGAGCGGCGGAGGGATCTTGATCGGTGCCCATCGAGGATAGTGGTCCCGACTGAGCCTTTGATGTTCCCGGACTCGGCGAGTCTCTCAAGGCCATGAGCAACCCTTCCGTTTGTGCAATTTTCTCGTTGACCTTCACAACGGCTGGATACTGAGAAGTGTAGCGGCCCAGGAGCGTCGCCCGCTCGGTCTTTAGGCGAGCGAGATCACCCTCGATTGTGAGTGCTCGATATGCACTTAGTGATTTCAGGTATTCCCGCTGCTCCTGTGCTCGACTTAAACTTGACGTTGTGTTCTGGAGTTGTGACTGTAAACCATTTAGTATCGCTAAGTTGCCTTGCTGCTGCTCGGGCAGCTCACCGAGATTCTGCATTTTGAAACTTCGCACCTGCTCTTCTGCTTCCGAGAGTTTGTTCTTCGTAGCTTCCAACTGTTCCTGCAAGAAGTTGGTCGTGGTCGTAGCTTGATGCTCCCGTGTCACAAGATTCTGCTCAATGAAGAGCGAGGTCAATTTGCTAGTGACCTCCTGAGCCAGTTGTGGGTTGTTCGAGATGAACGAGATCTTAAAAGAATTCACATCCTTTTGTGCCGATTGGGCCGATTGACCTTCGATTGGTTCAATCCCTATGTCATGTCGCATTAGTTCGAGAAGACCTTCTGGTGAAAGGCGCTTTCTCTCGGTCGTGTAGAGGCCAAATTCTTCAATTATTTGAAGCAACCGAGTGCGCGATAGAACTTCCTGTGTCGTGGCCTGGAGAGCTTCCCTGATGTCTGTAGTGGTCGTGGGAAGCACGTAGCGCTGGGGGACCTGCTGTTGCACGACCAGAAGGGTGGCTTCTGAGGTGTAACGATTGGGAAGCAGCGATAAAACGAGAAGGATTGAAAAAATCATGACAGAGGCAGGCAGTAACACCCACCATCGTCGCCTGGCAATTGTCTGCAGGATTCGGGTAAGGCTTTCGCTAAGATCTGCTTCAGGTTCTGCTAACAATTCTGGTTGTGCCATGACAAGTTACCTCCACACTGGCGACGTCGGTCGCGTAATCTTTGGATCGACTCTGCGCGTTGAGTATAGATCTGATCGCCCTTGTGATGGATGCAAAGGCTCCTCTCGCGCGCGCTCGCGCCATCAGAGACACCTTGCCTAGAATTGCCAGTATAGGAATTCGCTTTGACCGCCGAGATTAAGAATTCCAATGACCACGAACATAGACACCGCGACGGCCCACACAAGCGACGGTTCCCATCGGATCCGGGTTATCGCCGCAGCCGCGCGGTCATGTGGACTCGGCTTCCAGCCAAGCGCCGGCTCGTATCTGCTCAGTATCTGCAGAGTGTTCGGGCACACGAGGGCAATGAATGCCGAGCCACCGATCCAGAGTACTACGCTCCTAGGGACGATTCCACTGCCCCACGCCATTCCATGCAGGCCGAGCATTCCCTGAAGCAGATGAGTGGCCGTTTTCAGGTTGGCCGACCGGAAAATAACCATCGACGCGGCGACGCACACGAACGTAATGATAAAGCCGGCGGGTTGCATGAATCGCTCATAGCGTGATTTATCACGCCACAGCTTAGGCCCCAATAGCCGCCACGCATGATTTACGGTCAAAAACAGGCCGTGGAGCATGCCCCATACGATAAATGTATAGCCGGCGCCGTGCCAAATTCCCGACACAAACATCGTCAACAAGGTGGGGAACATCAATAGTTCGACGAATGCTCCAAGGCTCTTGTTCTGTCCGGCGAAACCTGGGCGTCCCCTGGCCGCACGGCGGCGCGTCAACCAGAGTGCTAACGGATTGTAAATATATGCCGAAAGGAAGCGCGTCAACGTCATGTGCCAGCGCAGCCAAAAGTCGATGATGCTCGAAGCCCGAAGAGGGGAGTTGAAGTTCGGCGGTAGCCGGACTCCGAACAACCGGGCGATGCCGAGCGCCATGTTGGTGTACCCCGTAAAGTCAAAATAAATCTGTAACGTGAAGCCTACCGCCGCAATCCACGCTGGCACCAAGGCGATGCTGCTGCCTGAGGTAGCCTGCGCATAAATGGGCGTGACAAACTGCGCAAGGCTATCCGCAAGAAACACCTTCTCGAACAGTCCGAACGCGAACAGCGTCAAACCAACGGACACGTTGCTCTTATCGAAACGGCATGGCACGCGGTGAAATTGCGGCATCATTTCACGATAGTGCACAATCGGACCGGCGATGAGCTGCGGAAAAAAGAGCACGAACAAGCAATAGTCCTGCAGCGTGAATGACTCAACTCGACCGGCTTGAACGTCGATTAAAAAGGCGATCTTCTGAAACGTAATGAACGATATTCCAAGGGGCAAGATGATCCGCGCCAGAAACATCTGTGTGCCGAAAGCATCGTTGATGGCGTCCACGAAAAAATTCGAGTATTTGAAGTAGCCGAGAAACGCCACGTTGAACGCGATGCCTAGCAGAAGAACAGTCGTTGCGGTACCGCGACTCCACTGCTTGCACAGGCGCTGAAGCAGGCGCGCCAACACGAAGTTGATCAGCACTGATGGCGCGATAATGAGAACATTCAACGGCCTCCACCAGCCGTAGAAGAATAGTGATGCGGCAATTACCCAACGCAGCGCCCACGCACGCGATGCCGTGCCCAGCGCAAAAAACACAACTACAACTACTGGCAAGAAGACAAAAATGAATTCATAAGAATTAAACAGCATTCGCTAGGTCGTTCCTTTGTTTTAGTTGCTGCTACCGAGTGAGAGAAAGCGCGCTAATTCGCCGCACAATTGCACCAACATTTTGAAACGACTCTACCTCAGCTACCCCAAACTTCAGGCCATACTTCATCTCGACTGCGACGATGAAGCTTACGTAGGCGAAAGAATCCCAATTGGCCACTTCATCACGCTTGGTTTCCATTGTCAGCACGATGGAATCGTCCGACAAGAGATCGCGGAGAATTTGTGTCAAGCCGTTCAGAATTTCTTGCTCCGTCATAGTACTCAGGCCTCCTGGCAATATGGGTAGAGTGAGGTACATAGTCGGACAACTGCAAAAACCACCGCGTCACGCCGTCCGGTGACTCTACCTCTTTCGCGAGCGTGAAGCCGAGTGTCGCATACAACTCTTTGACAAAAGCGTTTTTCGAGGTTGGTATGTAGTCAGCGCGAAACGCACGTACACCCATACGGCACGCAGTCTCGACAGCGATATTCATCGCTTCATGCTCCAGTTGGCGGCCGAATACCCGGCAGCTCATGACCCAGGTATCGATGTCGACTAAACCGCGTGCCTGCGGGTCTGGACGCAGAATCATTGCGCTGACTAGACCGTTGTCGCCGAAACTGTCGACGAGGCGGAATTGCAGCGTGAGACATCGATCGGTAGCGGCGAACCTCGCCACATCTTCCAGGGAATGACGTCGGGTCGTCGGATTAAACTGATTTGTTTTCCCGATCAACTGTGCGATACGCGCCAGATCGACGGTTTGGAAGGGTCCGAAGATCACCGACATCTCGAGTCCCCGCAAAAAGTCGTCCATGCTCTGCGACGACTCAAGAAAGGAGTCGCGCGAAGCGTTGGCCGAGTATTGATCAGCGCGCCGGGAGTCGTCTGCAGTGAAGGCAACAGACTCGAAGTAGCCCGCATCGGCCAGGCATCGGACGTATTGGGCTGCATCAGAAGGCAGCTCGGGGACAGCAACCATGGGGAGGCTCTCCCGTATGCGCGCTCGCTCCGCGGGATTATCGTCGACAAAGACCAAACTGTCGATTCCGATGTTCAACAGCTCAGCAATTCGCCTCAGGTTGGCGGCCTTGTCTTCCCAGTTCGCGACGAAGGCTGCGATATCCGTCCTCTTCAGGAGCATCTCTGGATGGTCGCGGAACACAGACTCCGCTACCTCCGGGTCATTCTTCGAGCAGATGGCCAGAATAACGCCACGCTCTCTCAACTGCTTGGCGTAACGCTGCAGCGCAAGGTGGGCTTCACCGGTCCCCGTGCCCTCCCCCAATACGATTCCTTCCGGGCCGTCGTCACCGATCACGCCGCCCCAAAGAGTGTTGTCGAGATCGAGGACGAGACATTTTTTCGACAATCCACGCTGGGCGGCAATGACTCTGGCGAACAACTCTCCGTACGCGGACGCAGCCTGTGGCGCGATTTCCTGCTTGGCTTGTAACCAGCGCGTCACATCGAACCACGCATCTAACCCATCTCGTTCACTGGCTCGTGCGACATCCAGAAGCAGAACGCCATCCTCGGCCGCTGCTTGCGACAACCGCTCGTTGAGATGGGCGATCAGCCGCGCTGGCGTGCCCGCAACAAAACGGTCATAACTGCCAAACAGTGGATCAGCGATATTCAAGAAAGTCTGTTGGATCACGATTGCGTGGGATGTCTCTCGCGCTTTTCGCCAGAGTATACGCAACTCATCGATCGACCGACCGATCGCCGCATCCGCCTCGGCTGCCGTCGCCATCAGTGGCACGCCCACAATCGCCTCGCGCGCTGTGAGCGACAGCAAGACGATCTGGGGGCGTAGCCGATGGAGTGGCGACTCCGCGTCGAGCAGTTGTTGCCGATATTGCCCGTATGGTCCGACGTGGACGTCGATGAGCAACCGCCGACGCAAGCCAGAGACTCGGATTGCCGGTACCAGATGGTCGACCGTCGCGGAAGCGAGAACCGCCAGCCGAACAGATGAGAACCCTTTCGGCAATTCCGAGCTAGCTCCACTCAGAGCGCGGTCAAGTTGAATCGTTTCGAGAAAGTCTAGCCGGTGTTGGGCAAGTGTGGCCAGCTTCTCTACGCGATCCATCGATGGTTCTAGTGCGGTTTGGAGACAAGTTCGGAAGTCCTGGGGAGCTGGCAGCCAGTCCATCATAATCAATCACTCACTAACTTACGGCCTCGCAGGTCGCGATATGCCATTCCAGGTGGCTCACTGAGACACTTCCGAATCTGCGGGCCCGCTTGCTCAAGGAATGCGGCGGACCAACGCTGAGCGCTTTCCTGGTCGAGGTGAACCCCATCGAACGTGGCCAGCGCGGCCAGCCTGGGCGACACCAGGTCGAAGCCGAGTGCAGCCGCGACGGCTTTCGCAGTCCCAATACCGCTTTTCACTGCCGGCACAAGTGTCAATATGGTGCATGCTCGATCGGAATTAAGCATTGGCAGAAACTGTTTTCCCAATGCAGAATAAGCTGTAAACTTGTCGCGGTCGATCTTCTCATCGTAGGAAACCGGTGCGCTCGGAAAAGGACCACCCGTCACGATCCAAGCACCATCTGAGCGCGACCGAAAAAAGGCTCCGTCGTTTCCGCACACTGGATCAAAAACCGTGCAGATTGCTTTGTGCATTCGTTGCCACTGACGCTTCTCCTCGTAGCGAGTCTTAGCTGACTCATCCTGCATAACGCTTTTTCCAGGTCCAGTCTCAGATTGCTCAAAGAACGAATCAATATTGATGACATGAACCTTCGCCTTCGAGCGCAGCTTGCGTACGAGTGGTCCTTCAAACGTATAGTTCTCCGAGTGCGAAAACCCGAGCAAGTAGTAACTTTCGGATATTGAAGAGAACCACTTAGATGTCGCTTTACTAGAGAAGGCAAACTGTGTGCGGCTATTTCCGAGAAAAAGGACGTGAGCGTTCGCGGCGGCAGCGCTTGCGGCCGGCTCGAGGCCAAACCAGATAGCGCCGTGGTCGTAGTCGCCGTAGCTCGTCGCGTTGCAGTAGCTGAGGTATGTGCCGGAGGCGTATCCAGAAGCTGAGCAGCTGAATATGCCGTATTTTCTGAGGCTGTACGCTCCGGCACCAAGAGCCACGGCAAGAACGAGCAATATGTACAAACCTGGCTTGAGCGCAACGAAAAAGCTTGCGCGACGACGCTTGGATACTTTAGTACACTCAATCTGGCAAATGTCAGTCGATACCATAGTTTGGAAAGATAAATAAAGCGACTCACAGTGTGTTACTTCCTGAGAGTAATTTGGATTCCCTGGGATTTGTCTTCGATCTGCAGCGAGGATCCCGGCGTGGCTCTACTCCCTGAGACACTTCTGAATCTGCGAGCCGGCCTCCGCAAAAAATGCGGCAGACCAACGTTGCGCGCTTTCTGGGTTTAGGTGGACGCGATCGAATGTGACCAGCCCCGTAAGTTCAGGAGCCGCCAGATTGAACCCGAGCGCGGCGGCAATGGCTTTGCCGGTCTTAATGTCGGTTTTCACCGTCGGCACAACAGTTAATATCGTGCATGCTCGATCGGCCGTAAGGCCAGGCAGAAACTGTTTTCCCAACACGGTATAGGTGGCGAGCTTATCACCGTTGATGTTCTGGTTGTAGGATACCGGCTCGCTCGGGAAGCGGTTACCGCTAACGACCCAAGTACCCGTGGATCGTGAACGAAAGATGGTCTCGTCACTTCCACAAACACCCTTAACGGTCGTGCAGACCGCTCTCTGAATCCGTTGCCACTGGCGCTTCTCCTCATAGTGAGTCCTCGCGGATTCATCCCGCATTACAGTTTTGCCGGGTGCAGTCTCGAACCGCTCAAAAAACGAGTCGATATTGATCACGTACACCTTCGCCCTCGGGTGAAGTTTGCGTAGAAGCGGCGCTTCAAACGTATAGTTCTCCTCGTGCGAAAAACCAAGCAAGTAGTAGCTTGCAGACGCCGATGAAAACCACTCCGACGTCGCCTTGCTAGAGAACGCGAACTGCGTTCGGCTGTTCCCCACAAAAAGTACCCGGGCATTCGAAGCGGCATTGACTGCTGCTGGCTCGAGGCCAAACCAAATTGCCCCGTGATCGTAGTCACCATAACTCGTCGCATTGCAGTAGCTGAGGTATCTGTCGGGACCGTATCCAGAAGCTTGGCAACCAAAGATGCCGTACTTTCTGAGGCTGAACACGCAGGTAGCAAGAGCCACTGAAAGAACGATAGTTATGTACAAACCTGACCTCGCCGCAAGCACCCAGCTACTACGGCCATGCTCCGGTATGTCGGCCGGATCAATCTCACGAGGGTTAATCGGTACTGTGATTGGCAGTCTCGCTTCAACAGCAGCGCCAACTTCGTGTCCGGAGATACTAGCTTGGTGTCGTAAGTTCATACTCATGACTAAGTAGGTCTGCTGTGCTCGTCACGGTTTTGCCGCCAATGCTTCTGCGCTGCGCCAATCATTTTCGATCGGAATGAGCGGGGGGGGCAGCAAAGGGACTATAATCCGAACGCGAATAGTGCCCGACCTGCCGACACCAAAATCATCTGGTGTCCGTCTACAGTGAATGAAATCGGCGCTGCATAAGTATCCCCTCCGAGGAAAACGCGCCATAGCTCACGCCCGGTCGCAGAATCTATCGCAAAAATGAACCCACCCGATGCTCCGAATACGAGACGCCCACCTGTTGCCAACAGCCCGCTATACCCATTGGCGAGCGATCTCTTCGAAGTTGGCAAGGAACGCTCCCATCGCTCCCATTTTTTTGCACCAGTTGCAACATCCAACGCTCGTACAACATGCTCTTCTGGCTCTTTGTAATCGCCGCCTAGGCTGCCCGCGTAAAATCCAAGTTCCCCGCGTCTAGGGTTCTGGGACTTCGTGAATACAGAGGCGCTCTCAGTAGCCGGCACGAAAATCGATCCGCTTTTTTGGTCAAACGCTGCATTTTGCCAGTTCGTCCCACCGCCGACACCCGGAATAATCAGTCGGCCCGAGGATGACGTCTCCGCCTCCGCGGAAAGGATTGGACGCCCTGCCGGATCAAGACCTTTCGCCCAGTTCTGTTGGACGAAGGGCGTACCGACAAGGAATTCACCGGTTCTTCGGTCGAGTACATAATAGAACCCATTCCTGTTTGCGATGCAGATCACTTGACGGACGACCCCTTTGATCGGGACGTCCGCGAGGATGGGAGTCTGAGTTGCGTCCCGGTCGTGTTCATCGTGCGGAGTGAATTGGAAATACCATGCCAACTTCCCCGAACTGGCATGCAAGGCGATCACGCTGTCGGTGAACAGGTTGTCGCCTGGACGAACATCTCCCTGGAGACCCGGGGCCGGATTACCTACGCCCCAATAAATGAGATCCAAAGACGGGTCGTAACTGCCCGTGATCCAGGTCGGGCCCCCACCCGTTCGCCAGGCATCGTTCTTCCAGGTTTCGTGTCCGAATTCGCCAGGCGCCGGTATCGTGTTGAATTTCCATTGTTGTTGGCCCGTTTCCGCATCGTAGGCAGCGACGAAACCACGAATTCCGTACTCGCCACCAGCAACACCAACGACAACCGACCCGTTTGCGATGAGCGGTGCTCCGGTCACAGTGAAACCGTCAGACGGATTGGCCACTTGGGTTTGCCAAATCACACTGCCATTGGCTGTATTGATTGCGACGAGATATCCCTCAAGACTACCCAAGAACAACACGTTTCCTAGGATTGCAAGACCTCTGTTCGCTCGAAAGCAACATGTTGGGAGTTTATCGGGTAGAGTTCTCTGATAACGCCATCTTATGTCCCCGGACCTAGCATCCAAGGCGACGACATGGGATGGCGTCGGTTCCGTCGTGAAAATAAAGCCGCCAACAACGATCGGCGTTGATTCACTCTTTGACTCGGCTGAATCTGATTGGTGCACCCATCGAACTTGAAGTCGCGAGACATTTTCGGGTGTTATCTCGGGTAGTGGCGTGTAACGCCGTCCATCGAGAGAGCCTGAGTAAGTCAACCACTCATCGGAGGTGGTTCCAGCAGCGCGAATCTGTTCACTAGTCACATGGATGTCAATAGGGGGCAGTTCCGTATCCTGGTTACCTGCAAGCCGCAAAGTCCTCAGATAGCCGATGACCTGCCAGACTTCTTGCGAAGGCATTGCGACGGCAGCCATGGCGGTCTGAGGAATACCGTCTCTCACGATTTTGTAGATAGCGAAGTCACTATCTCCGTGGTTATATCTCAAACGATTCAGCCGCGGGGCATGGCCCCCGGTTCCATCTTTCCCATGACAGCCCGCACACCGTGCGCGGAAGATCCGTGCGCCGCTTTGTTCGTCGTCACGTGTGACGTACGGATTCGCGACCGTGCCTTCTAAACTAATTGCTTGTGCAACAAAGCCTTCCAGGCCGAAACCACCGCGAGCGTGCGTCATGAACCAAATTTCACGCCATGACAAGTCGGGAAGGGCGCCTTCCGCTTTGCGCGCAAACAGGTGCACGCGCCATGAGACCGCCTCCCACGTCCATCCATTTGGGACGGAATACACTGAATCGCGTGATTTCAAGTTGAAGGTTGCCCCTACCGTGACGCCAATTACAACAACAGCAGCAATGCCCGCAACGCAATTGCGCAGCGGTTTCGCTCCCGACCGATAATAGTTGGGAATAATGAGTAACAGCCCAATGACTACGAGGGACACCAACATGAAAAAAAGTACCATTACGGAACATCCATCAAACTAACAATATGCAATGTGTCGCGGCATTACTTTCCGACTGCTTCAAGGCGTGGTCAGGTATACGGAGATTTCCAGCGTCCCTCCGAGGCTTACTAAGCCGACGGGATGAAACACGGGTCGCAATCTCACAGGATCAACTTGCGACAGTAGAACGCCTCGGCATAACCGCTGGGGGCATTGCATTCCATCCCTCGCAGCCGCATGAGCGAGAGAAATGTTTCCTGCTGAAACCAGCGCTTGCAGTGCTGGGACTGAAAGGCGTCCATAATGTAACGGACCTTCTTCTGGCACTCTTCCGCTTCAAGTGGCACGAACAGGCTCGGCTGCCCCAAGTCGCCGTCATATTTCGGAATCTCGTACTCCAGGATCAAATGGTCCCGAAACGTATTCCAGGTCAGTTCTGCGATCAAGCGATGGTCCTGATGCGCATCCTTGCGGTTGTGGGTAAAGATGAGGTCCGGCGACACAGTCCCCTTCAATTCTTCGAAGAACGTCTTCACTTCACCACTCACAACCGGCATGAATCCGTCCGGGAAAGCCTTCAGGAACGGCCCTACCAGACTGGTAGTGCCGGCGAACAGCGACGCCGCGCGCTGCGCTTCCGCTAGCCGGACACCTTCGCCGCTGAACACCACCCAATGAAGAACACACTGCGGATATTGTTCGGCCAGACGGAGAATTGTTCCACCACAGCCAATTTCGATGTCATCGCAGTGTGAGCCGAGGCACAGAATTTGCAGTTTCCGACTGGCGCCTCCATTTAAGCTCAGTTGGATCATGCGCTAGCCGACCTCCGCTCGTCGCCATTGGGAAGCGGCGTAGAAACGTGATTCCAGACCTTCCAGGGTGCGCTACCCTGGTTCAGCTCCTCCAGCTGTTGCTTGTCCTTGAAAGTGTCCATGCATTGCCAGAAGCCGGTGCACTTGTGCGTCAGCAAGGTCCCATTCTCAATCAGGCGCTGAAAGGGCTGCCGCACGAGTTCTTCACCTGGATGGATGTAGCGAAAGATTTCATTACGGAGCACAAAGAAACCACCGTTGATCCAGATGTCAGAATTAGCTAGAGGGCAGATTCTGGAGACGGTGCCTCCGGGCGCGACACGGACGATGTCAAAGCTCGCGGTCGGATGTACCAACAACAAGGAAGCGATAGCGTTAGTTTGGCGGAATTCATCGATCATGACCGGGAGTTGGAGGTCGCTCAGGCCATCACCGTAGTTCGCCAGAAATATTTCGTCATTCTGTAGGTGAGGTTCCACCGCTTTGAGCCGCTCGCCAATCGTGGCGCTGGCGCCCGTCTCCACGAACGTGATTGTCCAATCGTCGATATCGCGGTTCAGAAAATGAACCTTTTTCCCGCCTTGCGACCAGATGAAGTCGTTGGAAACGGATTCATCATAGTTCAGGAAGTAATCCTTGATGACACTGCCTTTGTATCCCAAGCAGAGAATGAAGTCCTTGTGTCCGAAGTGGGCGTAGTACTTCATCAGGTGCCAGAGAAGGGGTCGCGTCCCAATCTGTACCATCGGTTTGGGAACGTCGTCGGAATACCCTCTGAGCCGCATGCCGGCTCCGCCACAGAAGAGCACGACTTTCATGACTACCTCCTTTCTCGATAACCTTTCACTACTGGTTCAGACGCGAACACTTACTAATTCCTCAAGCCACATTTCGCTGCGGAAGAGACGATATTGTTCGGCGCGCAGTTGATCAGCGAGACGATCCGGTGAAAGCGTGACATCGTCGTAAGTGACGACAGAATCCTTGGGGACGTCGCGCAAGAGCGTGCAGCCCTCAACAAGCCCTTCCGGCAGGTAACGGCCATCGCACATTTCTTCGGCATTGACAGCCTCGCCGTAAGTCATGTACATGCCGTAGTCGTCGAGCACGTCGCCCTGTTTCAGGTCGCGCTTAGCGACCGCGCAAACCTCAACAACTGGGCCTGCCAAGGGCTTTGCAACTGAGTCACGAAACAGAACTACACGAGCGATTGCATTGGGCACTTCGAAGTGCACTAGATGATAAGGAGTGAAGAAGGAATACAAGGGACCCTCACCCATTTTGTAGAGATTCAGATAGTGCTGCTGTTTGGGGTCGGGATGTTCAGCCAAGCAATAGACCTTGGTGAGGGGCGTGCCTACGACGTAGTCGATTATGCCTCCCTGGCTGCGCAATTCATCGATATCGTACAGCGACCCTATCTTCATCACATCGCCGCGATACTCGAGTCCTCTCGACATCCCGCGCGATTTCACCTTGAACCCCGTCGCGTTGGCGACGACCGCCTGCTCGAAGCTGATTTTCGATCCGTCCGCAAAACTGGTGACCATGGAGGCGTTCTGTCCCCAGCGCTCGGCAAAGCCACGTTGCGTGGTCGGATTACGGTATGGGTCCTGGAGCCCTTTGATATTACCCATCACGCGCGGTGTGAGGCCGAGGCCTTTCACCCAACGGTACAGATCCATCTGTAGGCCAGGTTCGTCACCATCGCATGCTGACAGGATCACCCCGTGCTTTTCGGCATAGACCTGCAGTATCGGGCCGATTGTCGCATCGACTTCCGCGTTCATCAACACAACGTCTTTTCCATGCTGGAAGGCATCAAAGATGACGCGAGCGCCGAATTCGACCGAGCCCGTCACATCAACCAGCACGTCGATCTGCTCGGAGCGCGATAACAGGAAGGGGTCTTCGGTAACGACTGGCTTCCCGGTGCGAATGGCGTCTTCTACCTGGTCTTGCGTACTTGCTAGAACTGCATCATTCCGACCCGCGTAAGCGAACATGTCGAGCGCTCGTTGGCCTCGCCGGTTGAACCCCGCTACCATGCGCATGCCTGGGACGCTGTTTGTAATTTGATTGGTGAGCCCTTGGCCCATGAAGCCGGCGCCAATGGTGGCAACTCGAATAGGCCGGCCCTCCGCTTCCCTAGCTTTCAGTGCATTGTCAACGATGATCATTGCATCCCCCTGATCAGACCAGTTGCAGGCTCATTCGATTTTTCAAATCGGCTTCCTGGATGTCTAGTGTCGGCCACGCGGCGTCCTTTTCCGAGATCACGGTAACTGGGAGCGGCCAAGAGAGCTTTAGGCGTGGGTCAGTATAGAGCAGGCCGCCTTCCGCGCCGGGCGTGTAAAACTCGCCTACCTGGTAGCTGGTCTCTGTTTTATCCTGTAACACCTGGTATCCGTGAGCAAAGCGCTCCGGAACGTACAAAGCACGATGGTTGTCTTCGTTTAATTCAACTGCGATGTGCTGCAGGTAAGTTGGGCTTTCCGGGCGAAGATCGACAATGATGTCGAGAATAGCGCCACGCGTACAGCGCACGACTTTCGTTTCGGCAGCTGGAGGAAACTGAAAGTGCATGCCGCGCAGCGTGCCTTTCTTGTGGTTGAATGCCACATTGGCCTGGGCAATTACGGGCTTCAATCCGTGAGCCTCGAACTCCTTCTGGCAAAAGGCGCGTGCGAAGAATCCCCTGGAGTCGGCGCGGGGCTCAATATCGATGGTGTAAGCGCCTGGGAGCAAAGTTTCAGTAAAAATCATCTTGATGATGTCCTTTATCTTGAATTAACGACTGCTTCCGCGATTTCTGCCTGATGGCTCCAACGCAACGATTCGTCCAAGCAACCTGCCTTCATCAGCTTCTGTATTTGGCTAATCCGGATATAACGGCCTTGCTCCAACTCGACAGCGCTCAGCCCGGCGGCGCGATAGGCGTCATAGAGCTCCTGTGCGCCCTTGCGAGCGTTCCATTGCGGGCGAAAGTTCGGGAGAACGCGCCGGATCTTGTCGCAGTTAACGCGGTAGCAGCGCTTGTCGGGACCGCCTCCCGCGGCGTACTCGATGCGACAGCCCGGAACCGTTTCAGCTACGATATCGGCGATTTGGCTTACGCGATAGTTCTCCTCGGTTTGACCTACATTGAACGTTTCGTTGTGGATCGCGTCCTGCGGAGCTTCCAACACGCTCAGAACTGCGGCGATAATGTCTCGAATGTGTACGATGGGACGCCAGGGCGTGCCGTCGCTCTTGATGTGTACTCTGCCCGTAACGTGCGCCGACGCCACTAAGTCGTTCAAAACGACATCTAACCGCAGGCGCGGAGACACGCCGTAAGCGGTCGCGTTTCTCATAAAAGTCGGGCTGAAATGGTCGTTGGCTAGTTGTGCGACGTCGCGCTCGACGAATACCTTGGACTCAGCATATGCTGTCACCGGACTCAACTGAGCCGTTTCTTCCAGATAAACGTCCCCGGCCGCACCGTACGTGCTGCAGGACGACGAGAAGACGAAACGTCTGACCCCCGCCTCTTTGGCTAATTCGGCCAGCCGAACCGAGGCCCGATGGTTTATGCCGTATGTCAGGTCGGCGTCGAGGTTGCCCAGCGGGTCGTTTGACAATGCGGCCAAATGAACCACGGCGTCGAAGCCTTTGAGATCTGCCCACGTGAGATCGCGGACGTCTTTGCGGATTTCTGGAATCTCAGGCGCGGCATCCCCGAAGTCGCAACCCGCGAACAAGTCCGTGTCGAGGCCGACGACGGCATGGCCAGCGGAGAGTAGGATGGGTCCCGCAACGGCTCCGATATAGCCTTTATGGCCGGTCAATAGGATTTTCATAGTGAAGACTTATTTCTTTCTGCGCACCTGCACCCAGCTACATTTTCATCTGGTCTGTTAGCAGCGATTAGGGCGCTTGGTCTAGAAGGGCTGAACCTTGGACTCCGAAGTACTTACGGTGCGCACGACGGAGAATGCTTCGGGTAGGCTACCGCCCTCTCAATCCCAGTCGTCCCCTCTATATGTTTCCGAAGATTGATTGCTGGAACGAGAATGGCATTTCCAGTGCCACCTAAATCGATCGGGTTAAGACCTTTATTTTCAAGCGAGTGGCAGCACAAGACAGAACCCACAAAGGTGAAGATTATTGGTACTTGCTTCAAATCTGTGGGACTAAAGTCGTATATAGGAGGGCCCGTGTCAGACTTGTGTCAGCCAACGTGCCTGCACATCAAATTTGCGGCCACGCTGATCATCCGGTCCGGCAGATGGGGGAGCACCTTCTTGGCCGCTTGCGCTTTCCAGTCAGAACCGTGGGGCATAAAAGCCCCTTTCGAGTGCGCTGAGGTTAGGAGCCTCCAATAGGTAAGCACAGACCGCTTCGCTCCCCAGCGATCCTTAAACGTGGTGAGTCCCGTATTCTCGTATTCAGAGCGACCGAGGTCGAACACGCACAAGTTGTCTCGTTTGGCGTCCTGGATTGATCTCCAGAACAGGAGATGTACTCCACCGAGCCGCTGGAACTGTGCGTCTGAGCAACCGTACTTATAAACGAGAGTGTCTTTGTAACGAATTGTAAGGATCGATGCGATGGGTTGCCTATCCTTGAACGCAACTCGAATCTTCAGCGCTTCTCCAAAACAATCGATCAAGTTCTGGAACCATCTCTTAGGTTGCGGAAGGACCATTTGTCGACGCCGGGTGAGAAGGTACAAGTGATAGAAACTCTCAAGCAGGATTTCTGATCGGCCTTCTAAATATGTCAGGCCCTCTCGTTCCGCGCGGCGTATCTTTCTTTGCGTCGAGTTCTTATGACAATTGCGAAAAAGCGTGTCGAGGTCGGGCGTGAGATCAATCTGATGAAAACAGTAAGTATAGGTTGAGTCGGACTCAAGAACGGGCAGACTGGACGCACGCAGTGGACGAACTTCGATGTATCGGAAATTGTCTTGACGCAGGCGTTCTTTCAAAACCGAAAACATAGCATTCAGGTCTGCTACGTCGTCGGCGAGGAGATCGCAATGGTCTGAGAAGGGAAGCGAAACAAGGCGCCGGCCCGTGAGCCAACTCTCGACGCGACAAAATACCGCGGCGTTCAGCAAATCGGCATCTGGCGGGCATGTGGTAATGGCGATCGGCTCGTATCCGTAGGTTCGATGAAGGGCTTCGAGCCATTCGACCGTATGAAAGACAGACGAGCGGGCGTGGCATTGTAAGAACGCGGCCCATCGAGGATCCGTCAGCGGCTGAAATTCATAGACGGAACTTACGCCTCGTCTGATTATATTTTCGCTGCTAACCGGGGACATTCAAAAAAGAGGGAACTTTGGTGTTAGCCCGCCATGTGGTAGGTCACTCGGTCCCCTGCCAAACAAGCATACGCCACCCGTGCCCGTTCGCTTCCGGGTCCCTTCGCACGCCATTCGCCGTCTTCGCACACAAGCTCCATCTTGCTTCTCGCTCGCCACCATTCAGCGACGTCCCTAGGCAACGGGGTCCAGATGCCACCCTCTGCCCGTAACCGAGCCAAATGACCGAGTAAGGTCTTGTAAGTATCCTGCGCTCGTTGCTCCATTATGTAATCCGGATGAACAATGAAGTTTATCAACCCGTTGTGCTCGCGCACTAAATCAATTTGCTGCGTCCAAAGCTCGGTGGAATATTCACCCAGAATGTGAAACAGCGTGTAATCCTGCGTGCAGGTCACAGGCAGCTCTACGATATTTCCAATAAAGTAGGGCATGACTGTGCAGCAACCGCCCAGCTGAGGATCAAGGTGTGCCACGTTGGGAATTGACATGTCATAGGAGAACTCGAACGCGTCGTACCAGTCCGCGTTGCGGTAGAGGATGCCGGAACGAAAACCCTGTGCACCATATTCTCGTGCGTAATTGTTAATACGCTTCGCACGGCGCAGGAACTCCGCATGATCGGCATATAGACGGCCGTCGTGTTTGAGGTCGTGCACATTCACTTCGAAGCCCTGGCTTCTAATGCTGTCCAGAAAACTCTTGGGCACTGAGTAGCGGTGCTCCGGCACCACCTGGAAGGAGCTGCGCACTCCAAACGACTCGTCCAAGTCCATCAAATCATGGCAAAAATCCCGTCCGCGTTCTCCCTCCACGTCGTGAGTCATGATGGCACAACTGGAAAAGCCGTCGGGCCAGAACCAGATGAATGGAATTTTTTCCAACCCCTGAGCCTTCAGTGATAGTGCCAGCAGCTTCTGATGAATGCGTTCTAAGGTCGTGTCTACGGGCCATGCTGGGAAGCTAATCTTATGCCAGCCTCGGCCGCGCATTTTCTGAATCTGGCGGCGCGCCGCCACCCCCAGGAGCGGCCGAATGAGATAGTACGCCTTCCTCAAGATTTCGTTGAGAACTCGCCCCTCCTGGCGGAAGTGAGCTGTATATCGTTCACGGCACAGGTTCTCAACCAAGATCCCAGCATCGAATGGAAGCGCGATTCCCTGCGCGTCCAACTGCACGCTATCAAGGGCATCAAAGAGCTGCCCAGCGAGGCCCTGGGCCGCACAACCGGATGAGAGCTGACCATAGCAAATTGTGTCCGGCCCCAACCGAAAGTACCCAGGATTTTTCGCCAAATCGCCTACCGCCCGGAATGGCCCTTGGTTTACGGAACATCGGTAATACGCAGCCAGCAGCAGACTTGCCGGATCTGATTCTTGGTCCCGGCGGGAGCCTTCAACACCTTGGCTGACGCGGTTCGCGGTTCGTCCGTCCAATCGGGCTAACGTTTCATGCATGTGTGCGAGCCTTTATCAACGAGTGATCTCTCGTACCGAAGTGCACGGAAAGCTCCAAGAAAAAATGTTTGACCGCTGAGTTAATATACCAAATATAATCGGCCAAGCGGCTGAAGAGAAAACACGTAATGTGATAAAGTCGCACGTTGCGGCGATGCCCTGGTAGCTGCGGCGTTCTTCTACTCCCGGGTATACTCAAGGATGGCCAGGAGCAGGACAAAAGAACCTTAAACTTATTTGATCGAGCGAGCCGAAAACATAATAGTCTAGTTCTTTCGATTCCGGCTCGGCATGCCCAGGGCGAAGCAAGATGTTTGTTGCAATGCCGGCAGCTTTGCCAGCTTCGATATCTGACATCTTGTCCCCAACCAACACGCTGTTCTTCAGATCCAAATGAAAGTCTGCTTGCGCGCGACAAAGCAAACCAGGCTTCGGCTTCCGATCGGGAGAGTCAGCCTTATATTTCCCCACTCCATGAATGGGATGATACGGGCAATAGTATACCTGTGAAATACTGATCTTCTGTACAGCAAACTGCTGTGTCATCCAATCTGTCAGCTCGAGGAACTCAGCCTCTGTGTAGTAACCCCGGGCGATTCCGGCTTGGTTCGTGACCACGAGGATGAGATAATCGAGGCGCTGAGCAGCCCGGCACAAATCAAAAATTCCCTCCTGAAACTCGAAAGCCTCAGGACTGTGGACGTAAGAGCGCTCTATATTGATGACACCGTCACGGTCCAGGAAGAGAGCTTTATTCAGAGGCATGACGGCTGTATCGTGGGACTAAAGCTTGACAGTCGCTGTATTTTCCTCCGAAACGACGCGGTCGGCCATTATTGTCTGTTCGACGGCATCACAGAGTGCGTGACCCGCAAGGATGTGGCACTCTTGGATGCGGGGCGTCTCGTCGGACGGCACCTTTATCAAAACATCGACAACCTCTTGAAGCCGTCCGCCAGTCGATCCGGTGAGAGCAATGGTGACGAGGCCTAGCTTCCGCGCCCGTCGAATAGCCTGAATCACGCTCAAGGAGTTCCCTGAAGTGCTAATGCCAACAGCCACGTCGCCGGGAACAGCCAAGGCTTCGAGCTGGCGCGCGAAGACCTCGTCGTATCCATAATCGTTTCCGATTGCTGTAACGGCCGAACTGTTCGCGTTAAGAGCTAGCGCCGGCAAAGGGCCTCTCTGCCGCAGGTAGCGCCCGACGAATTCGGCCGCCAGATGCTGCGCATCTGCGGCACTGCCCCCGTTCCCGAAGAATATTGCCTTTCGGCCAGCGCGATAGGCCGAAATAAGCGCGTCCGCCGCCATTGCCAGGGCCGGTATCGATTCCTTCATGAAGCGATCGTGGACCTCCAGGCTGCGCTCGACGTTACTGCGTAGAATATCAGCCGTCATCGCTGACGTCACCACGCAAACTTTGGATTCAATTAACATAAACGGGCCTCACTCTGGGATTTAGGTCCCGCCACAACAGGAACATCCCCCAAACGCTTCCTCCACCAATCGAGCATTTCTTCTACGGTGGTAGTCAGTGAAATCTGAGGCGCCCAGCCACTGCACTGCTGGAATTTGGAAATGTCTCCCGCGATCACCGGTTCATCATACGCACGCACCAGCTCCGGATCTTGTTCGATATCAAAAGGCGTCCTGGCGCGTGCTCTGATAATGTCGATCACCTCTCTAACCGAATAAATCTGGGTGGCGCCTACGTTGTAAACCTCCCCGGGCTGGCAACACTCCGCCGACAGCCAAAGTGCACGCGCCATGTCACGCACATCAATGAGTGCTCGGCGCGTTGTGAGATTACCAACGAGCAGTGAGGGTGTCCTCATCCCAAGTTCTATTTCTATGGCTCGCCTAGTGAGATCAGAGCACACGTCGCCTAATTTGGCCGGTCCCGTTGTATTGAAAATCCGGATCCTGACCGAAGGAATTGAGTGGTTAAGAAAATATTGCGCAGCAAGCAAGTCCTGCGCAACCTTGCTGACGCCATAGGGATGCAGCGGACATAGCGGATGGGTCTCTCGCACGGGAAGATTCTCGCTGGCGACGGGTCCGTACTCCGCACTCGAGCATGCGACCACTACCATGGGCGTCATGCCGGAGGATCGAATACATTCATACAAATTTACTGTGCCACCCACATTAACGTCGATGGTTTCGCGAGGCTTCAGAAGCGATACGGTTGGATAACTCTGAGCGGCTAGATGGAAAATTCGGTCCGGCCGGAACGTCGATAGCAGCTCCGACAACCGGACCGAATCTCGAATATCACATAACTCATATCGCCTGGCCGTCCAGGAGTCGTCCACTTCGTTTATGCCAAATCCAAGTACAGAGTGACCTGTATCTGAACAGTATTGCGAGAGAAATCCACCGATGAAACCGTCGGCGCCTGTAATCATTATGTTCATAAAGAACTCTTCTGCAGCGTTGTTTCCCCTTCCGCCTTCGCCAGACGCTCCTGCGCATTTCTATAACGTTCGGGAGTGCCGATATCGAAACACATACCGGAATACACGAATGCCTTAACGGATCTGCGCTCCGCCAGCCAGCGGCGAAACAACTCCTCTTCGAGCGAGACCTTGACTGCGGGCGGAATGTCGTAAAGCATTCGGGGCGATAAGACGTAGATCCCGGCGTTCAGATATCGTGCTGCAAACGAGCCTTGCTTCTCTTCGAATCGAGTAACGGAGCCATCCGCCATCACGTGAACGTTGCCACAATCGTCACGCCCGTGAGCGGGCGCGACAACTAAGGATAGGTCGGCCTGCGATTCGCGATGATAAGCGACGAAGGCAGTGAGATCCGCGTCAGTATAGCTGTCCCCGTTCATAACGAGAGCGAGGTCAGATTCCACCCGGTCAGCAGCATTGCGTAAGGCGCCGCCGGTTCCCAGCGGTGAGGATTCAGGCGAGTATACCAGTTGCAACCCGCAGGCTTGTTCGCCAAAATGCGCGCGAATCATGTTCTGCTGGTAGCCAACAGCCAGAATGGCACGTTCGAAACCGTTCCGTCGCAACTGCTTGAATAAGAGTTCGAGAAATGGGCGCTCCACGATCCTGACCATCGCCTTGGGCCTGTCACCTGCGATCTCCCTTAGGCGGACCCCGACACCGCCGCAGAGGATGATAGCATCGGTGGACTTAGGCATAGATCAGTGATCGCTCCTGAGCGAACTCGCAATCGTAAAGCGCGTCCACGTCGTGGACAAAAATATGACTATCCTTAGCTGCGGTCATGAACGGTGTGACAACAATGCTCATCAAAAACAATGCTCATCAAAAGAGATCCAAGAGCCTTTTCATCGATTGCTGGCCTCGCGCCGTCTGGTAGCTGCCGTCGATTCCAACTTTGCGAGATCTGCTCGGGCATCAGCTCCCAATTGTAAAACGCGAGCCAGCGCAATTGACCGACCAGCTATCGTGGCCCCAGAACGAACCTGCGAAATTTTTTGGCCAAAAACGAGTAATTGCTTGATGCTTTTGCCAAAGCACTCATGAATAGTAAATCGCCGTCCTCTACCGGCCCCAGGTGATCGCGATTAATCGTAGCTTCCGCTCAACGAAGCCGTCGGATCGTGCTCGAGTCAGATGCAAGATGCAGCTGCAGCCAAATTTCAAAGGTACGGTGCGGCGTAAACGCGCCCTAACTTATCACGATTCGTAATGCACCAAACGAAGACCATTGGCATTCCCTAGCTCGACAGGTGCAGACAACGGGCCGCAGTTCCCACGTATAGATGAAGGTTGAATGGAATACAAATGATCTTCATTTGATCGACCTTGTCCACCAAGATAACCGTACAATTTAGATTACACAAACTACCGTGAGCGGCCACGTGTCCTGCCGGAATCAAACGAAATCTTGGGGCCCCAAAGCCTGATCATTCCTCTCGACCTCGGCTGGCATACGACTATCGCTAGTTTAGGTTGTCGAACTCAATATGTCTGTGCCCTAGCAGGCCGTGGTAAAAACACCGCCAAAAACATGTGACCTCGAATCTGTTTGATACGTCATTGCTGTATGGGCATGGGACGCAAAAAGGATAGGGAGAAGCAGCAGGGTCTTTGGGTGGCGTCGA
>Ga0185299_10001379_pt1 | contig 47818 bp, 36 predicted proteins | sample PaiPotPPA55metaG_FD_128002 | JGI IMG/M metagenome (GOLD analysis project Ga0185299, IMG submission 128002) | Iron sulfur acid spring bacterial and archeal communities from Banff, Canada, to study Microbial Dark Matter (Phase II) - Paint Pots PPA... ... | reverse complement strand
TTCCGGTTAAACTTTACTGTTTCACGAACGCAAAATTCTATCACTGATGGAACCTTGATGAAGATTCACGAGTATCAAGCGAAGGCTATTCTGGCGCGTTATGGCGTGGCTATACCGCGCGGGGAAGTGGCTTATCGCAAGGAAGAAGCGCGTGGAACGGCACAGCGCCTGAAGTCAAATATCGTCGTCGTGAAGGCGCAAATACACGCCGGAGGACGAGGCAAGGGTGGGGGCGTGAAGTTGGCGCGTTCGGCCGATGAAGCTGCGGAAATCGCCAGCCAAATATTGGGGATGAACCTGGTTACGGCGCAAACAGGGCCGGGCGGGCGGATCGTGAAGCGGTTGTTAATCGAAGAAGGTTTGGACATCAAGCGAGAGTTGTATCTGAGTTTGCTTGTCGATCGTGCCAGCGGAAAAGTTATTTTCATGGCCAGCACGGCGGGCGGGATGGAAATCGAAGAGGTGGCTAAAGATAATCCCGAGGCAATTTTGCGCGAGGTAATTCAGCCGGTGGTGGGGCTGCAGCCGTATCAAGCGCGGAAATTGGCCTTTGGGTTGGGGTTGCCGATGGAGGCGGTGAACAACGCGGTGCCGTTTTTGTTGTCGCTTTACCGAGCGTTTATCGATACGGATGCTTCGATGCTGGAGATTAATCCGTGCGTGTTGACGGGAGACAGCAAATTGGTGGCGCTCGACGCAAAGATGACCATCGATGACAATGCGCTGTTTCGCCACAAGGAATTGCGCGAACTGCGGGATCTGGATGAAGAGGATCCGCTGGAAGTGGAAGCTTCGAAGTACGGTTTGAACTACATCAAGCTCGATGGCAGCGTGGCGTGCATGGTGAATGGCGCGGGGTTGGCCATGGCGACGATGGACATCATCAAGTACGCGGGTGGATCGCCAGCAAATTTTCTGGATGTGGGTGGCGGTGCCTCGGCGGAACAAGTGAAGAACGCGTTTGGAATTTTGATGGCCGATCCGGCGGTGAAGGCGGTGTTCATAAATATTTTTGGAGGAATTTTGCGTTGCGATGTGCTGGCTAGCGGGGTGGTGGCAGCGGCGAAGGATCTGCAAGTGAAAGTGCCGGTGGTGGTGAGGATGGAAGGGACCAACGTGGAGCTGGGGCAAAAAATTCTGCGCGACAGCAAATTGAATTTTACGATTGCCGATGGGATGAAGGATGGCGCGCAGAAAGTCGTGGCGCTCGCGGCGGGTGCTCGATGAGCGTACTGGTTGACGAAAAGACGCGTTTGCTGGTGCAAGGCTTCACTGGGCGCGAAGGGACGTTTCATGCGCAGCAGATGATTGAGTACGGGACGGTGGTGGTGGGCGGCGTGACACCGGGGAAGGGCGGGACGAAACATCTGGAGCGCCCGGTTTTTAATACGGTTCGCGATGCGGTGAAGGAGACGGGCGCGAATGCTTCGGTGATTTTTGTGCCGCCGCCATTTGCTGCGGACGCGATTCTGGAAGCGGCGGACGCGGAGATTCCTTTAGTGATTTGTATTACTGAAGGCATTCCGGTGCTGGATATGGTGCGCGTGGCCGCGGTGGTGGACTTTAAGGAAACGCGGCTGATTGGACCGAACTGCCCGGGAGTGATTTCGCCGGGGAAATGCAAAATCGGGATTATGCCGGGACGTATTCACAAGCAGGGACACGTCGGAGTGGTGAGCCGCAGCGGAACTTTGACGTATGAGGCGGTGGATCAGTTGACGCGATTGGGAATCGGACAGTCGACCTGCATTGGCATTGGCGGCGATCCGATTATCGGGACGACGTTTTTGGAAGCGATTCGGCTGTTCAACGAAGATGCTGATACGCATGCGATTATCATGATTGGGGAAATTGGGGGTGACGCGGAAGAGCGCGCGGCGCAATGGATCAAGACGAATGTAAAGAAGCCGGTGGTAGGATTCATCGCCGGACAAACCGCGCCTCCGGGAAGACGCATGGGACATGCAGGTGCGATTATCAGCGGCGGGCAAGGCACTGCGAAAGATAAGTATGCGGCTATGAGCGCTGCGGGAATTCGCTGCGTGGAAACTCCGGCGGATCTGGGTTCAACGGTTGCGGCCGCTCTGAAGTAGCGATACAACACAGCAAAATTTAATTTTGTAACTTTAATTTTGTTTCTGGGAGGAATTTAGTGGCACTGGAACGCACATTTGCGATCATCAAGCCCGACGCGGTTGGTAAAGGGCAGCAGGGTGAAATACTTTCGCGCATTCATAAGGCGGGATTCAAAATCTTGGCGATTAAAACGATGCGCCTAACGAAAGAAGAGGCTGGTGGATTTTACGCGGTGCATAAGGAGCGGCCATTTTTTGGGGAGCTGACGGATTTTATGAGTTCGGGAAAGATTGTGGCGCTGGTCTTGGAAGCTGAAGGCGCCATTGCGAAATGGCGTGATGCGATGGGGGCCACTGATCCTAAGAAGGCGGCCCCGGGAACCATTCGGCATGATCTGGGTACGAGCATCGGGAATAATTGTACGCACGGGTCGGATGCTCCGGACACGGCGGCGTTCGAAATTGGGTATTTTTTTGCGGGGCTTGAATTGATTTAATGCAAATCGCCTGTGCCGTCGGAGCGCTTTAGTCGAGTGGACATGGGAACTCCGGACAGATAGGTCAACTTTCAGCCGACCGAGGAACTGCAGACAGACAGGGCAAATGCAAGACCCAGGTTCATAACTCAACTGGGAACCTGGGGCACCCTGCGCGTCTTTTTAATTCGCTCAACTTGCCGCCCCAGCGGGCAGTCGCGCGGTGTTGCTTGTGCGTGCCTTGACGTACAATCTGCAAATGGATCCCATGCGTGAATTCGGACGAGGGCTTTTGATCCTTGGCGGGATTGTGGTGGTTGTTGGTGCGTTTTTGTACTTCAGCGGGCGGTTACCTTTGCGGCTGGGGCGTTTGCCTGGCGACATAGTTCATCGCGGTGAACACACTACATTTTATTTCCCTATTGTTACCTGCCTGCTTTTAAGTATTGGGCTGTCGCTGATATTTTGGCTTTTCTCTTACTTTCGTCGCTAGATAATCTATTCCAAATCTCAGTCGCGAAACCTTTTGTGATAACTTTCTGAAAATTCCGATGGCTCCCGAAATTCTTGCAGATCGTTCGCTGTCTTGCCGGCTGGAGCGCGCCGAAGGGCTGACCAACGCCGATTTTGCGGAAGCGCGTGCGCGGTTAACTCCTGAGTCAGGCGCGAAGTGGATCTCTGTTGCGGGCGCGTTCGCGATGTTCGATGGTGTGGACTCACCCTGGACGCAAACATTTGGACTTGGATTGTTTCAAATGCCCACCGCTGCGGAGCTGACGGTGATCGAGGATTTTTTTAGAGAGCGGGGAGCGCGGGTGTTTCACGAAGTGAGTCCATTGGCGGATAAGGCGATTCTTGCGATGCTCGGCGAGCGCGGCTACAGGCCTTTCGAATTGTCTAACGTGATGTTTCTTCCTCTCGGCGCGCAAGGGTCGGCGCGCGGGGAGAGCGCCTCATCCGTAAGCGTGCGAGTTGCAGGCGAGGAAGAAGGAGAGATTTGGGCGCGTACGTCGGCGGAAGGTTGGAGCGAGTACGCGGAATTCGCGCATTTGATGTTGGAGATGGGGCGAGTTGTGGCGAGTGCGAAGGGGAACACGCTTTTTCTTGCAGAACTGGATGGACACGTTATCGGGGCAGGAGGATTGTCCGTTCATGAGGGCGTGGCGTTATTTGCGGGAGCCAGCACTATTCCGGCGTGGCGGCGTCGTGGCGCGCAACGAGCTCTGCTTGAGGCTCGATTTCAGTATGCCAGACACGCCGGATGCGACCTTGCCATGATGGGCGCGGAGCCGGGAAGCTCGTCGCAGCGTAATGCGGAACGGCAAGGATTTCCCATTGCGTATACGCGGACGAAATGGACGCTCGCCTGATAGGCCAACGATTTTTTTGCGCAGGCCCTTCCAGGTGATGAGATTTCCGTGATCTAAAGTGGAACTGGCATGTTGTGATTGCGCGCGGTTGTCCGGCGGTTTCCCAACACAGTAGAATGAATGGTTGAAACGCGAGGAGATTTTTCGTATGGCCACTGCTGAGTCGAAAGTACACATGTCAGAGTTCACTAACGAACCGTTTGTGGATTTTTCCAGGCCGGAAAACAAACGGGCTATGGAATCGGCGCTGAAGAAAGTGGAAGCGGAGTTGGGGCGCGAATATCCCATGTATATCGACGGGGAGAAGATTATTACCACGGCGAAGATGACTTCGAGGAATCCTTCTCATCCGAAGCAGGTGATTGGGGTGTTTCAAATGGCGACGGCGGAACATGCGAACCAGGCGGTGGAAGCATCGGCTAAAGCGTTTGAACCATGGAAGCGGGTGCCTGCAGAAGAGCGCGTCGAAATTGTATTTCGCGCGGCGGAGATTATCCGCGAACGCAAATTTGAAATTTCCGCGCTGATCTGCGCCGAAGTGGGCAAGTCGTGGGTCGAGGCGGATGCGGACACGGCGGAAACGATCGATTTTCTTGAATTTTACGGGCGCGAGATGCTGAGGTTTGCGGGGCAGCATCCGGTCACGCCACTGAAAGGCGAAAAGAATTACCTGGTTTATATCCCGCTGGGAGTTGGCGTGGTTATTCCGCCATGGAATTTTCCGGCGGCGATAGCGGCGGGGATGACGGTGGCATCGCTGGTGACCGGGAATACCGTGATTTTGAAACCTTCGGAAGAGTCGCCGGCGGTGGCGGCGAAAGTTGTAGAGATTCTTTATGAGGCGGGAATTCCCAGGGAAGCTTTGAATTTTCTTACTGGGCCGGGCGAGATTGTTGGTGATGCGCTGGTAAAGCATCCGAAGACGCGATTCATTGCGTTTACCGGATCGAAGGAAGTTGGGTTGCTGATCAGCGAAGCGGCGGGGAAGAAAGTTCCAGGGCAGATATGGATCAAGCGGGCGGTTCTGGAGATGGGTGGCAAGGACGCGACGATTGTAGATGAGGAAGCTGATATTGACGCTGCGGTGGAGGGCGTTGCGCTGGCGGCGTTCGGCTACCAGGGGCAGAAGTGCTCGGCGTGTTCGCGGGCGATTGTGTCGGAAAAAATTTACGATACGTTTGTGGAGAAGTTGGTGGAACGCGCCAAGAAAATTACCGTGGGACCGAGCGAGGATCCCGGGAATTATATGGGGCCGGTGGTGAGCAGCATGGCGATGGAAGGGATTCTTGGCTATATCGATGTGGGTAAGAGAGAGGGGAAAGTGGTGCTGGGAGGCGGACGCGCGCCTGGGGATGGATATTTCATCCAGCCGACAATTATTGCGAATGTGCCGCCGAAGGCGCGCGTTGTGCAGGAAGAAATATTTGGGCCGGTTTTGGCCGTGATTAAAGCGCGGGATTTTGATCATGCGCTGGAAATTGCGAATGACACGGAGTTTGGGCTGACTGGCGCGGTGTATTCGCGGAATGCGGAGAAGATTGAGAAGGCGGAAGAGGCGTTTCACGTGGGGAATCTTTATTTGAACCGTAAATGCACGGGCGCGATGGTGGGGGCGCATCCGTTTGGCGGATTTAATATGTCGGGGACGGATTCGAAGACCGGCGGAAAAGATTATCTATTGCATTTCTTGCAGGCGAAGTCGATTGCGGAGAAAATTTCGAATTAAATTTGCGACACCTCGGTTTTTAGCGAGTCAGTGGTTGGTTGCGAACGGGGCGCGAAGCTTAAATCAAATTGCGGTGGCTCGGGCCGCGCCCCATTTTAAGATGCGATAAACCGGATAGCTCAGCACCAACATTCCTAAAGCTAACGGCGCGTTATCGCGATCTGTAAGTATTGATCCCACCAAAAATAAAACTGAGCCGATTAATGCGATTGCGGTGGTCCAGGGGTAGCCCCAGGCGCGGTAGGGGCGGGGCATTTGAGGCTCTTTCTTGCGCAGCACGAAGACGGAGATATAGGTGAGGGTGTAGTTGGCCACGAAGAAAAACGAGAGCATGGCGATGACGCGTTCGAAAGAGCCGAGGACGAAGAGAACGGCGGTGATGGTGCTAAGAAGGAGAGCGAGTTCGGGTGTGCCGCCCTTGTTGACTCGCGCGACGCTGCGGAAGAACAAGCCGTCCGCGCTCATGGCGTACAAGATGCGGGAGCAGAAGAGCTGGACGGCGTTGATGCAGCTGAGAAGAGAAACGACCATGATGCTGCGGATAATTGGATCACCGTAATGGCCGAAAATGCGTTCGGCGGCGGTGCCCAGGGAGAAATTATTTCCGGCGATTTCGTTCATGGGGAGGACGTAGAGAACAGCGGCATTGAGAAGCAAATAAATGCCCATGATGGAGAAAACGCTGCCAAAAATTGCGCGTGGGACGTCTTTACCGGGGTCACGAACTTCTTCGCCAAAATAAATCACGCCATCCCAGCCGTCGATGGTGTAGAAAACTTCCTGAAGGCCGAGCATTAAGGCGACGGCGAGAAGCCAGCCTGAGGGAAGAGTGAGTTTGGTTGCCGATTCCGCCGCGACCGAGGCTCGATGGTCGTTTCCGCCCAGCGCGAAGCAGGCGATGACCAAGATCACGAATGCGGCGGTCTTCATTGCAGAGGTCAGTAATTGTGCGCGACTACCCCAACGAACACCGCGCCATTGAAGAATGCCGAATCCGATAATTACGGAGACGGCGATGGCTTTTATGGTTTTGTCGCCTCCGGCAAGTGCGGCGATTAGTTTTCCGCTGTATTCACCGATGACGATGGCCACGGCAGCGAGCGTGCCGCAACTGGAAAGCCAATCGCTCCAACCGACGATGAAGCCGGCGTAATCGCCGATGGCGCGGCGCGAGAAATTATATTGGCCGCCGCTACGCGGAATGGCCGCGCCGAGCTCAGCCATGGATGATGCGCCGAACAAGGCGTAAAGTCCGCCGACAACCCAGACACCGAGAAAGAACCAGGGATTCGGCAGGATTTTCGCGATGACGCCAGGGGTGCGAACGATTCCGGCGGCGATGGTGTTGCCAACGGCGGCGGCGATGCCGAACCATACTCCGAGCACTTGCAATAATTTACCGGTGGAGATTTTGCCTAGGGGCGAAGCGGGTGTGGTTGCGCGAACTTCTGAGCTCGGCGGGGCATCGGGAATATTAGGCAATCGTTTAGTCCGGTGATTTTCGCGACCGTGGTCATGATAATGGCGGTAACGGGAAATACAAAGCAGAAGTCATTGGTCGCGGTGTCGAAGGGTGCGGCAACTGGAAGGCGCGTGGTCAACGCTTCTGTTCGGCCGATTCGTCGGGTTCTGCCGGAGAGTAGGGAATTAGCTCGGTGTTGTCGTTGTCTGGTTCAACGAGCCAAGCGGTACGGTCTTTGAAATAGGCGAGAAGTTTGGCGTTCTGGGGCTCGTCGAGTTCGCGAGCCCACAGGACTTTGGCGGTGTCAATGTCGGCTCCGTTGTAGACCCATTCGTCGTGAATGTTGTGATCTGGTTCGTAGCGGACGATGATTAGTTGTTTGCCCGGCAGGTGCGAGAGGTGTTTTTGTATCGCGGCTTTGCTGGGGTCTCCCTGACATGTCCAGGCCAAGGGATCGCACTGACGGCGTGCTGCATAGAATGCTGTTTCGATGAGGAGCAATAGGATGGCGGCGCGTGAGAGCCAGCGGCCGAGCGGGAAGGTGGCGACTGTAATGGTGCGGAGGTGGCGAATGGACTGCACCAGCAGAGCAATAATTACGCAGGTGAATGGTGCGGCATAGTGCGCGAATGACCAAATCACCGCGAAGACTCCCAGGGCGCCAATGAGAATAGTGGCGAACAGGAGGCGCATTTTTTTGTCGCGGAGAACGAACGGCACTCCGGGTGCGAGAAGGACAACGCCCCACCAGAAAAATGTGTGACCGCCACGGTTAATTTTTTCCAACGAGACGCGCCATACATCCTGCCAGGTGTGGCGGTAATTCTCGCGCTCCCAACCGTTGTAGAAATCTTCGAATTGGTGATTGTTGTAGTGCAACGACGGGCGCGAGTGTTCCCACAAGAAAAGCGCGGAAGAATGGTAGGTGCGTGTTCTGAGCGAATGGGGCATGAGCAACGCGTTTCCGGTCAAGCGCCAGTTGTAATAGCCCATGAAGGCGGCGGTCGCGGCCAATACGAGAAGGACCGAGACTAGGACTTTTTTATGGGCGGAGGAGAAAACTGTGTGTCCTGTTGAGGCAGGGCCTTTTGTTGTGAGCCACCACATGAACCACGCGGCGGCGGGAATGCAGAACAACATGCCTTCGTAGGGGCGGCTGTTGGCGAGGATGGCGACGCCCAATCCGAGTAGGACGCCGTTCCACGCGGTGGCATGTTTGGAGAAGCGGCCGAGGACTCCCAACACAAGGGCACCGCCGATGGCTGCCGCAGTTCCTCCCCAGTAGCTATTCATCCAGTAGCTGGCGACGCCGAACTTTATGGCGGCGAGCAGGCCGCCGAGTAAGGCCCAGCGCGAGGGCATCCAAGCTTGCAGCATCCAGGCGATGGCGGAACACATGGCGGCGGTGCTGAGTAGGACGCCGATCCACGGACTGCCGAGCAATTGACCGATAGCAAGGATGGCGCCTTGCGCGGGCGGATAAATTGAGGAGTAGGTGGGAAACCAATTTACGTGGAAGGTTTCGAAGCTGAGCCACAGGGGGTGAGGCGGATTGGCGAGGCGTCCATGAGCGAAGGTGTCAGCCATCAACAGGTAGCTGTACTCGTCGTGAATACCGGGGAGGGGGACGTGAAGGAGCGGAAGCAGGGCGACTCGAATGGCAATGACGCCAAAAAATAAACTGGAGACGACAAGCTTGTTGCGCTTTGCGAACTGGGAAAACAGTGATTCCAGGCGGATGAAAAGTTGCTCGGCTCGGTGTCTAGCCAGCAAGGTCAGGACGAGAAAAAGCAGCGTAAAGAATGCGACTCTCCACAGGGGATGAAGAAGGAGTAGGAGAGAAACGAAATTGTTCGCGGGAGATGTATTTAGCACGAGACGTGGCGGCACGTGCGGCATAGCATAACTTATTTAATGCGCGGGCTTGAAGGGATTGCGGCGGCGCGCTGCTTGGCGAAATAGTTGTTCTCCCGCTGACAAACTTCGAGGTGAGGACGCAGGCGTGTGCTAGCGTTCGATTTCTATTTCCGTTGCGGGTTTTTTCTTGGAACCGCCGCCTTCCAGATAGTCGGCTAGCTCCAGGCGCAGATTTCCGGCGTTTGTGGAGTAGGTGAGAGCGGTGTCGAAATCCACCACGCCATTGCGGATCAATTTTTCGATTTCACCGTCGAAGTGTTGCATTCCTTCGGTGTCACCGTCACGCATGGCATCAAGGAGGGACTTGCCTTCGGTCTCGCCTTTTTCCACGTAATCGCGAGTGCGCATGGTGGATTTAAGAATCTCGATGGCGGCGATGCGGCCTTTGCCGTCTTTCTTAGGGAGCAGGCGTTGCGAAACGATGAAACGAAAAGCTTTGCCGAGACGAGTGCGAATGGCTTGCTGATCGGAGAGGGGAAAAACGCCAACGATGCGTTCCACGGTTTTGGAGGCGTCGATGGTGTGAAGAGTGGACATCACCAAATGGCCCGTTTCGGAAGCTTCCAGAGCGATCTCAATAGTTTCGCGGTCGCGCATTTCGCCGACCAGAATGACTTTAGGTGCTTGACGTAAGGCGGCGCGCAAGGCCAGGCCAAAAGTGGGAGTGTCGGTGTGTAATTCACGCTGATGAATAGTGCATTTTTTGTGCCGATGCAAAAACTCGATGGGATCTTCGATGGTGAGGATGTGAATGGCTTTCTGCTCATTCATTTTGTCGAGGATGGCGGCGAGTGTGGAAGATTTGCCGGAACCGGTGGGACCGGTGACCAATACGATGCCATTCCGGATATCAACAATTTCCTCGAGCGTCTTGGGCAGATTCAATTCTTCAAAGTTAGGAATCTTGTCTGGTATGACGCGCATAACAATGGCGCAACTGCCGCGCTGGCGAAAAATATTTACGCGGAAGCGAGCCACGCCCGATACGCCGTAGGAGAGGTCCGCGGAGCCGTCTTGCTCCAGCTTGCGCAAGGCCGTTTCGTTTTTGCCCATGATGTCATTGGCGATGCCCATGGTGTCCTTAGGGGTGAGAGACTCGAGGCCTTTGTACTTGAGCTCCACCAATTGGCCGTCCATTTCAATTTGCGGAGCGCGGCCCGGAGAGAAAATAAGATCGCTGACGTGGCCATGGGATTTAACCATGGCGCTAATGAGTTGGGCGGTCTGAATGACGCGCGGCGGTTGCGGTGGCGCCGGTGAGATTGGAATGTCAGGTGAAGATGATGTTGGGGGCGGCGGTAGGATCTGGGTCTGCGTCGATGTTCCCATGGGAATGCACCTTTGAGTTTGGCCTGGGGTCGCGAAGGCCAGATCGCCTGGAGAGTGGTCTTGAATTATTCTCAGCGGCATCTATATCTTAAGTGCGGAGCGCGGAAAAAAGGATATTGAGTGAAAGGGAATTGCGTGAAGATTACTAACGTTTTGGAGCGGTGTGCGGGATGCAAGCGCACCCAAGGCCGCGAACTCTGGTTCGTTAACCGGAGTTGTCGATCTGGTTCTGACTTTCTGTTAAGTCAATTCAAGAAGTAAGTCGCTGTTTCTGTCGATGGGTTGGAGGTGAATATTGCTGCAATCATTGACAATCCAATCGGCGCCCGCGGCGCGCAGGGCGGAATCGGGAACGGTGGTTCGCAAGGCGAGTACGCGCGAGCCTGCGGCTTTACCGGACTGAATTCCAGCAGGGGCGTCTTCGATCACGATGCAGTCGGCAGGGGAGAGGCCAAGAATCCGGGCTCCTCGCAAGTACGGTTCGGGGTCTGGTTTTCCTCGCTGGATATCGCTGGAGGTGACCAGATGTTTGGGAATGGCGAAACCAGCGGCGCGCAGGCGCACAACGGCCAAGGCCCGAGTTGCTGAGGTGACCACCGCGAAGCGATCAGGGGGAAGTGCGCTGAGAAGTTGAGTGGTGCCCGGCAGCGCGATGACATCCTCGAGATCCTCGATCTCAGCTTTTTGGATGGCTAGATCCTCGGCGTGGTGGTCGGCGGTGGGTAAGAGTTCACGGATGGTTGCGATGCTGGGCCTGCCGTGGGCTTGGTGCACCACCTCGGCGGGGTCGAGACCGAACCTGCTGGCCCAGGCTGTCCATACGCGGGCCACAGCAGGGGTGGAATCGACTAAAACACCATCCATATCGAATAACAACGCACGGCAATGAATCTGCATAGGCAACATGATAATTAGTTTGACCGGAAGAATGTGCGGAGAAACGAGAGAGGATGCGTGGACCAAACTGAGAATTCCGAAGCCGGCTGTAGGTGGGAAGAATAAAATTGCGCGATGCAGATTTTGGCGGAGATGGCGATTCGGATCTACCGCGATTCGATCAACTGCAGGGCCAAGCGCCTGGCTTCGAGGTTGGCGCATCTGGCGACCCAGGGTTTGGGGTCGTCAACTTCATCGCAGAAAAATCTAGTGTGCCAAACCAGGCGCGCGAGCAACTGTTGAAGCAGTGGAGAATTCGAACCGGAATCCAAATGTCGATGCATTTCATGTTCGATAGAAAGGCGATTTTCATCCCACAACGATGCCAGAGCAAAGGTGTCGCGCGGCGACTCGCTGAGCTTGAGCAAAGCGGCGCGAGTTTTTTCGGCAGACGCGAGATCGGCTGGACCAGGGGCTGGGAGCGCCGGGGGTTCGAAAACAGCCAGAGGATTTGAGGAGTCTCCCAGGAATGCATGAGTAGGGTGATGGCGCGAATGAAAGTCACTGGTGGCGACTTGGGAGACACACTCGGAGGGAGTTGGGTGAGGGATTTGAGGATTAACTGTTTGCCCGGGAATAGCCATCTAAACCTCCAAGGTCGCTGTTAAAGAGCCTAGCTCTGTGATGCCCGGCAGCATGTTTACGATGTCTAACTTGTTAACGTACGTCATAATGGATACATAAGCAGTGTTATACCATAGTAGTTAATAGTGGTCCAGAGAAAGAATGCATTCAGCGCGCTCAAAATAGTACCCGCTGTGGAAATTTGTTCAGTTGAGTGGATTTAATGTGGGAAACTTTGTGTCAAGTGAGCAACAGAATGAGGGCCATCACAAAGATTTCCGACATGCGAAAACAGTCGCAAAGCCGAACTGCCCAAATATGATCAGGACAATTCAAGATCCGGAGATAGTTGGCCGCTTGAATTTTGCAATCCACGATCAGTCGACGCCTCGATTCGTCCATTTAAAATAAGTAGCGGTTCGGTTCGAGATATTCCCATGTACTTGCCAATTTTTTTAACACTGGCGATGGCCAGCATGGGAGATCCGTGGAGTACCAAGGGGTAGATAAATTTAGGAGTGCCCGCTGCCAACCATTTGCGAATCCAGTGCAGGCAGATGCTGCCGATCCATAAGTAACGCTCTTTGCGACGGGTCTTACCCCCGGGATAACCACCGCGTTGTTCATAATCGATCAGCGACAAAATAGCTTTGACGTTTCCCGCAGGATTCTGGTGGGCATTATTGGGGTGGCGGCGATAGCCGACCGTGATGGGCTTACGAACTACGACGCAAGGGCTTGCGATTCCGGTCTGGAGGCAAATGTGGAAATCGTCGAGAAGTAAATTTGCCGCGGTTCTTTGCGGGCCACCAAGTTTTTCCAAGGTAGATTTGCGAATCACGATAAGGCTGTTGGATAAACCCATGTGGATATCGCGGGACAAAAAATCTTTGTAGACAGAAACTTCAATATTGCCTGGTCTGGTGTTGACTTCCGCGGGTAACGGGGAGCCATCTTCAAATTCGATCCACGAGCCGATGATCAATGGAGGTGATGAGCACTCTTTGATTACATGGTCATAAGCTTCTAAAGCGCCCGAGCAGAGCAGGTCATCGCTATCCAGGAAGACTATGTATTCGCCTTGGGCGTGACGCGCGCCATTATGTCTCGCGGTTTCCGCCCCCGAATTGGGCTGACGCAAAACTTTCAATCTGGAACCGTAAGAGGCGAGAACGGCTTGGGTGTCATCCGTTGAATCATCGTCGACGACGATCAGCTCGTAATCTTTGAAGGTTTGGGCCAGGACTGAGCCGATGGCTTCGCGGTGCATATATTGTGGGCGATTGTAAACGGGCATGACGACGCTAAATCGCATAGTTAACGGTGCACTCGGTTCAGGACGAGATAGCTAAATGGAGCTGCAGCCTAGTGAGAATTTTACTCTGGCTTGAGCAGATGCGTCACGGAATTACGGGCGTGCGGGTGGGTTCGAAGTCGTGCGTGGAGCGCGAGGCGTTTCCTTGGCGAGGGCTTCGACGGTCTGATTTAGAACTTGGGCGATGACTTCCTTGGGAATTCCCTGACGCAAGAGCCGATTTATGCCCGAGGCAATTTCCATGTAAGAGACACGCAATACCTGGCCGTGCTGGTCCATGACCGATTGAATATCGGAAGGAAGACGGGGCTTGTCTGGGACAGACGGCGGGTTGGGGTCCATGGAGGAAGGTTACAGGTTGGGGTGGGGGGCGTCACTGGTACGTCCTTCCTAGTATTGTTGGCTGGGATATGGATAGGTCCGTTGGAAGACAGAGCTAGGGAAAATCTGGGGTGGGCGACGGGGATCGAACCCGCGACATTCGGTGCCACAGACCGACGCTCTACCAGCTGAGCTACGCCCACCAGCGGGTTAATAGGGGACAGTTTACGCTAAAACCTGCATCTATAGAAATGGGTGGGAACCTGGAGCCGGGCAGGGACCATGCTTGCAAGTTCGGACGCGATGGGTTCTGCGAGCTTCCATTCGAGCGTTCGGGAAAACGCTGAAATACATGTGGGGGTGGTGTAGGATTTGAGTCACAAATAGGGGAAAAACTGCCCAAGCCCAGGGGCAGTCGATTGGGAATACGACATTGAAAACTAGTAAGGTGGGTTGGACTATTGGCGTTATCGCGGACGCATAACGGAACTGGGTGTGAGGGCGAGGCAATTCAGATTGAATAAAACTTCGAGGCTGTTTGCGCTCGGCATTTTTTTTGGCGGCGGCATGCTGTCTCCGGCAGATTTGCGCGCGCAGGATTATCAAGGTGCCACGAAATCGCAGAGAGTGGAGGAAAGTGCGGCGACAGCGGAGTCCACTGAGGATTACAACCGGAAGCTGGAAAGGCTGCGGGAGCAGTTTGCCGAAACGCGAGAACGGCAAACGGGGGATTATCGGATCGGGCCGCAGGATTTGTTGGATATAAATATTTTTGAGGCGCCAGAACTGAATCGCACGGTAAGGGTTTCAGAAAATGGCGAGGTGTCACTGCCGCTGCTGGGGGGCATTCGCGTTGTGCGATTGACGGCGCGGGAGCTTGAGAATACGCTGGCGGCCAAGTTGCGTGAGTTTTTGAAAGATCCGCACGTAAGCGTAATGGTGGCCGCGATAGAGAGTCACCCGGTTTCGGTGATAGGAGAGGTGAACAAGCCGGGAGTTTTTCAGGTGCGAGGATCGAAGACGCTGCTGGAGATGCTTTCCATGGCGCAGGGATTGGCTCCCGATGCGGGCGACGAAGTATTGGTGATGAGGAATGCGGGATATAACCGCGGTCAAGACGGCGGCGCGCAAGCAACGCAGGCGGGAAGAGGGGAGACGGGCAGCAAGGATGACGACGGAATCAAAAGCGGGACAGGGCCGGATGACAATGCGAAGGATGGCGAGCTGAAGAAGAATGCGACGGCGTCTTCGACGGCAGTAACAAATGATGCGGGCACCAGGCATGAGCAGCAAGGTGACACTCTTGCGATCAATTTGCGACACCTGTTGAATTCACGCGACCCGGGACTTAATGTGCCGATTTATGCGGGCGACATTGTCAAGGTAACGAGAGCGGGAATTGTGTACGTGGTAGGAGCGGTGAGGAAGCCTGGTGGCTTCACGGTGAAAGGGAACGAGCAAATGTCACTGCTGAAGGCGATTGCTTTGGCGGAAGGATTGTCGAGCACCTCGTCGAAGGGCCACACGCGGATAATCCGGACCGATGAGGGCAGCGGCAAGCGCTCGGAAATACCTGTAGAACTGGGAAAGATTCTGGATGGAAAAGCGCCAGACATGAATCTGCAGGCTGCGGATATTGTGTTTGTGCCAAACAGTACGGGCAAGACGGTGCTTTTTCGAAGTACGGATGCGATTATCAATACCGCCAGCGGTGTAGCGATTTTTCACCCGTAAAAATATGGACGAACAAAACAGATTACAAGTTTACGAGCCACGACAGAATGCTCTGGAACGCGTGAATCATGGCGCGGGCGCTTATCCGGTCGAGGATCGCGAGGCGGTTCCGGACCTGCTGGAATACTGGCGGGTGATACAGAAGCGTTATGCGACGGTGGTGGTGGCGTTGCTAGTCGTTCTGATGATTGGACTGTTTGCGACGTTCCGCGGGAAGCCGGTATATGAGGCGCGGGCGCTGATTGAGATTCAGAAAGAAAATCCGGATGTGCCGACGCTGCAGGAGCTGTTTCAAATCGAAACGGTTTCGGATGCATATATAGAAACGCAGAACCGTATTTTAAAAAGCGAAAATCTGGCGCGGCGGGTGATTACCCAGGTGGGGCTAGCGAAGTTGCCGGAATTTACTCGGCGCGGCGGAAGTTGGCAGATTGCGCAGGAGAAGCCGGCGACGGGGCCGATGCGGGCGGAGTTTGGAATAAGCTCAGCCGCTGACAAGACCGTTCCAGAAGAAGTGCTAAAAAATTTTGAAGAGCGACTCACGGTGGAGCCGGTAAAGCGGAGCCGGTTGATTGAGGTGACGTTCGAATCGAACGATCCAAATATTGCTGCGCAGGTGGTGAATACGCTGACGTCGGCATACATCGATGCAAATCTGGAAGCGCGATGGCAAGCGGCGCAAAAAGCTTCGGACTGGCTATCGCAACAGTTGTTGGGAATGAAGGCCAAGCTCGAGAAGTCGGAAGACGAGCTGCAGAAATACGGGCGAGGAAATGGATTGCTTTTTCTGGAGACCGAGAAAGGCACCAGCGAAAATATCGTAGTGCAACGACTGCGAGAACTGCAGCAGGAATTGACGAAGGCGCAAGCGGACCGTTACGCGAAAGAATCTTTATATCGACTGCTGGAAGAGAGAAATTACGCCGAGTTGCCGGGAGTCTTCGATAATAAATTGATACAGGATTTGACGGCCAGGCTGGCGGATTTGCAGCGCGAACAGTCGCGGCTTAGCGCGAATTTTAATCCGAGCTACCCGCGCGTGAAGGAATTGCAGAGCCAGATCGACGAAAGCAAGGCGATGCTGGAAACGGAGCGCGCGCGAGCGGCGGGCGGCATTGCGAACGATTATAAAGCGGCGGTGAGCCACGAAGAGATGCTGCAAAAGGCGTTTACGGAGCAGGAGCGGCAAGCCAACGATATCGCCGGAAAATCTGTGCAATACAATATTTTGAAGCGCGAAGCGGATACGAATAAGCAGTTGTACGTTGGGCTGCTGGAAAAACTGAAAGAGACGGGAGTATCGAGCAGTTTGAAGGCGACCAATATTCGTGTGGTTGATCCAGCATACCCGCCGAAAAAATTTGCGCGGCCTCGCATCTTATTGGATTTATCGATCACGTTGATTGTGGGGATGTGCCTGGGGATCGCGGCGGCGTTTTTGCAGGAGCATCTGGATAACACATTGAAAAGCTCGGAGGACATTGAACGATTTCTGCAAATACCGTCACTTGGCGCGGTGCCGGCAATGGAGCTATCTGCAAATCCAAGGCGGCTGCATGGATTCCAAACTAGTGCGCCAACGCTGGATGCTGAGAAGGTCAACGGAACAAACGGACATAACGGCCGCAATGGAAATAATGGGTCAAAGAACGGCACACGATTGGCGCCGTCATGGAACCGCATCGAAGTACAGGACAGTGGTGGGCATCAGCACGGGGCGCTTGCGGAAGCGTTCCACGGGCTGCGAACTTCGGTGTTGTTGTCGACGGCGAAGCGTCCGCCGGCAACGCTGCTGGTAACCAGCGCACAGCAAGGCGAAGGAAAAACGACTGTGGCGGCCAACCTGGCGGCCTCGCTGGCGCAACTGGGCGATTCGGTTTTGTTGATTGACGCGGACCTGCGAAGGCCGAGCTTGCAGAAATTTTTTCAAATTTCGAGGTCGACTGGACTGGTGAACTACCTCACCGGAGATTGCGACTGGCGAAGCCTGGTATGGCAGGCCGCGCCGATTGGTGTTTCGGTGCTTTTTTGCGGACCGGTGCCGCCAAACCCGGCTGACCTGCTTTCTTCGGAATATATGAGGAGTTTAATTCGCGAGGCCGCGAAGGAATATAAATTTGTGGTGCTGGATTCGCCGCCGCTGCTAAATCTTTCCGATAGTCGCATTCTGGCGACGCTGGTGGATGGCGTAATTTTGGTTGTAGGAGGCGGGACGACACCGCGCGAACTGGTGCAACGGGCATATTTGTCGGCGGTGGATGCGGGCTCACATGTGATTGGAGCGACGATTAATTTTGCGGACGTGAGAAACGATTACTACTATTCGGGGTATCACCAAGAAGCAGAGGAATCCGAAAAGTAGAGGGCACAATTTTCCAGGGTAGGAGAGTGGGCGAGTGCTGAAGATTGCCGAGGCTTCGCTCATTTTTTGCGTTACGGCGGCGGTGCTGGTGTTTGGCGGGACGGAACCGATTTCTTTTGCAGTGGTGGAAATTGTGTTGCTGGGCGCGGTTTTGGCCGTGCTTATTAGAAGCAAGGATTTTGGGTGGGCGGGTTCTTTGCGCAGTGCAGCAGTTCCCGCGTCTTTGATTGGTTTGGTGATATTTCAACTGCTTCCGTTGCCTGGGGGGTTGGTCCGGCTGCTGCGCCCGGATAATCCGGCGTTGGGCGCGGCCCTGCCCGGAGGCGAACATCCTTACTTTTCCAATTTAAGCATCGCTCCTTACAACACGCGGATACATTTGATTTTGTTGGTTTGCTGCGCAGCGGTGTTTTTTTTCGCGCGCATGCTGGGGCAGGATCGCGCAAGCAGACGGCGTCTGGTGATGTGGCTGGTGGCGCTCGGAACGTTCGAAGCGCTTTACGGACTGGTGCAGTATCTGACCGGTTGGCAAAGGATTTTTGGGTACGTGAAGAAATATAACCTCGAAGAAGCGACCGGAACGTACATTAACCGGAATCACTTCGCGGGATTTTTGGAGCTGGTGATTCCGTTCGGCGTAGCGCTGGTTTTGTACGAGAATGCCAAACTGCCGCGAAAAGTCGTGCCGGGACGAAATGCGCGGATCAAGAGGGTGCTGGGAGGTAGAAAGCTTTCGCGGATTGGAATGTGGTTGCTCGCGGCTACGGTGATGGTCGCGGGATTGCTTTTTTCGCTTTCGCGTATGGGAATTATTGCGGCGGTGGCATCGCTAGCGGTGATGGCGGCATTTTCTGGATTTCAGCGAAAAGCGGGATTGTGGTTCGCTGCGGGGATTATGGCCTGCGGGATTATTTTGGTTTTATGGATGGGAGCGGGTCCGGTGCTGGGGCGTTTCGGAACCATCAGTGAAGAATATACGAGTGCGGACGAGAGTAGGTGGTCGTTATGGAAAGATACGGCGCGAATGATTGGCGGGCATCCATTGCTGGGAAGCGGACTGGGAACTTTTCCCGTGGCGTTCACGAGGGTGCAGAGCACATTTCTGGGACAATTTGTGAACCACGCGCATAACGATTATCTGGAATTTGCCAGCGATTTAGGGATTCCGGCGGCGGCGTTATTTTTTGGGTCAACGGGAGCATTGCTGGTACACGTGGCGCGGAAAACTGCGTCATCGGACGTGAGTTTCGAGCGAGCGATGGCATTGGGATGCCTGGGGAGCATTGCGGCGATATTGCTGCACAGCTTGACGGATTTTAATTTGTATATTCCGGCGAACGCGCTGGTGTTTTCGTTGATATTAGGATTGGCGGCTTCGATACCTGTCGTTAAACCGACCGTGCTTAGGCGGGCCGATGCGAATTGAGTTGCAACTGATCGCTAAAAGAATTATGGACGTGGGACTCGCGCTGGTTGGTCTGATTATTGTCGCTCCACTCTTGTTGGTCAGCGCGATCGCGATTAAGGTGGATTCTCGCGGGCCGGTGTTTTTTCGGTTGCGCGTCGCGGGATTACGAGGGAAGGGCTTCGATCAATGGAAATTGCGGACGATGATCGAAGAGGCGAGAGAAAGGGGCGATCGCTTTGAGACGTCGTCAAGCGATCCGCGAATTACACGCGTGGGACATCTCTTGCGGCGCTGGAGTATCGATGAATTGCCGCAATTGTGGAACGTACTTCGCGGGGAGATGAGTATTGTGGGACCACGGCCAGCGTTTTTTGAAATAGCGTCGAAGTATTCCGCGGAGCAGGTGCGACGGCTGGCGATGCGTCCGGGTTTGACAGGATTAGCGCAAGTGCAGGGGCGCAATTTACTGACGTGGCCTGAGCGAGTGGAGCTGGATATTTTTTATGTGGAACATTATTCGCTGTGGCTGGATTGCAAGATTATAGCGCGTACAATCCCGGTTTTATTTCAGAGTGAAGGTGTGTATGGCAAGGATGGACGAGTGCGCGTTCAGGATTTAGGGTAGTCGCTGAATGGGAAATAAAAGGGTACTGGTGTGGGGAGCCGGCGGGCACGGAAAAGTGATTGTGGATGCGTTGATGGCGGGCGGCGAATGGGAAGTGGCCGGGATTCTGGATGATGACGAGAAAAAAGCGGGTACAGAAGTTCTCGGAGTAAAAGTTTTCTCGCTGGAAGGTGGAGTGGCGGAGGTGGCCAAGAGATTGGATTGCGGGCGTGTGGCAGCGGCGATAGCGGACAATTACGTGCGGTTTAAGATTTTTCAGCAGGTGCGTCGTGCGGGACTTTCAACGCTGAATGTGATTCATCCGAGTGCGCACGTGTCACGTTTTGTACGGATGGGCGAAGGGGTCACGATACTTGCGGGGGCGACGGTAAATCCTGGGACGACGATGGAGGACAATATTTGCGTGAATACTTCAGCGTCGGTGGACCACGACGATTATCTGGAGATGAGTTGCCACATTTTTCCCAACGCGACTGTAACCGGTGGAGTGCGCATCAAAGAGTTTGTGCACGTGGGATCGGGGGCGGTGATCGCGCCAAATCTCACCCTGGAGAGATATAGTTATGTGGGCGCGGGCGCTGTTGTTCTCGCGAATGTACCTGAAGGCGCTGTCGCTTTTGGAGTGCCGGCGAAAGTGACCGGCGAACAGAAAAAACGGCCTGACAAGGAAGATCGATGAGCTTGGCTGACAGCGTCAGGATTGAAATGGAAAAGCCGGCACCAATGTTTGAAAAATTTCTGCCTGTGGTAATACCGGAAGGAGTGCCGGGCGAAGAGTTTCTGGAGGACGTGCGCAGAATTTTAGCAAGCAAGCAGCTCACCAATGGAGCGTACGTCAGGAGATTTGAGGAAGCGGCGGCGGCCTATTTGGGCGTTGAACAGTGCGTGGCGGTTTCCAGTTGCACCTCGGGACTGCTATTGGTTTTGAAGGCTTTGGATTTGCGTGGCGAGGTAATCCTGCCGAGTTTTACATTTCACGCTACGGCGCATGCAGTGGTCTGGAATGGATTGAAGCCGGTGTTCGCGGATTGTGATGCGAAGACGTTTTGCATCGATCCCCAGCAGGTGCGGGCGCAGCTTTCGCCGGAAACGGCGGCAATTCTGGCGGTGCATTTGTTTGGGAATCCAGCAGCGGTGAAAGAACTGGAAGACATCGCAGCGGAAATGGAAATTCCCCTTGTTTTCGATGCGGCGCATGCGTTTGGCAGCCGCAGCCGTGGAAAGCACATCGGGGGATTCGGAACTGCCGAAGTATTCAGCTTTTCACCGACGAAACTGGTGGTGGCTGGAGAAGGGGGATTGATCGCTACACGTGATGCGCGGTTGGCTGAACGGTTGAGAGCGGCGCGGAATTATGGAGATGCGGGTAATTACGATCCGAAAATGTTGGGAGTAAATGCGCGCATGAGCGAAATACATGCGGCTATGGCGCTCCGCAACATGATGGGAGTGGAGGCGCGGATTGACCGGAGAAATGAGATTCGATTGCGATATGAGCGGAATCTCCGAAGTGTGGCGGGAATCCATTTTCAGAAGGTCTCCGAAGGTGGACGATCCACGTTTAAGGATTTTTCGGTGATTGTAAACAGAAAAGAGTTTGGACATTCGCGGGATTGGTTGGTGGAGCTGTTGCACCGGGAAAACATTGGAACGCGGAAATATTTTTCACCGCCGGTGCATCGGCAAAAACTTTATCGCGCGATGTGGGATGGGCGGTCTTTGCCGATGACGGATTTGATTTCGGATGGAGTCGTGAGTCTGCCGATCTATTCTTCGTTGAGTTATGAGAGCGTAGACAAGGTTTGTGAAGTGATTCAAAGCGCGGGGGAATTTAGCAAGGCTGCGGGTTTTGGCAAATAAAATAAAGGCTTCGCTGCATGAGTAGTGAATCCAATAACGGCCTCGTGCTAATACAAAATGGCTGACTTCAAAAAGGCGCTCAGTCTCCGGATTAGCATTGGAATGCCCGTTTTTAACTGCGAGAACACGCTGGCGATTGCCATCCGCTCGATTCTTAATCAGAGCTACACCAATTGGGAACTATTGGTAATGGACGACGGCTCTGCTGACCGAAGCCTAGAAGTCGCGCGAAATTTTGTCGACCCCAGGATTTCGGTCTTCACTGATGGCGCACGTAGGGGAATCGCGTACCGGTTGCGCGAGGCCGTCGAAATAAGCAGGGGAGAATATTTCGCTCGCATGGACGGCGATGACATTGCCTATCCGCAGCGTTTGGAGCGCCAGATCGGATATCTGGAACAGCATCTCAAGGTCGATTTGCTGGGCTGCAGCATGTTAATTTTCAAAACCGATGGTAGCGTGCTGGGCACTCGTCGCGCACCTGAAAGTCACGAAACAATCTGTCGGCATCCTTGGGCAGGTTTTTATATTGGGCATCCCACCTGGATGGGGCGGACGGAATGGTTTCGCGTCCACGAATATGACGCCAAGACCGCAGGCGCGGAAGACCAGGTGTTGCTGCTCAGAAGTTTCTCGACAAGTCGTTTTGCCGGGCTTCCAGACATTCTTTGCGGGTATCGGGAAGATCGCCTTGTCCTTCGCAAGATTCTGCGTAGCCGATATGTCTTCTCGATTGCGGTATTTAGAGAATTTTTCAAACGGGGGCATTATTTCATTGCGATTCGCGGCGTGCTAGAGCAATGCTTTAAGGCGCTTACGGACACATTCGCTATCACCACGGGCTTGAATTATCTAATTTTGCGGCACCGCGCTGCGCCTTTCGACCAAGTTGATTTGCAACGGTGGGAAGAGGTTCGCGCCCGTTGATGGACGAGAATGACGTGAGCCGACTGCATAATGAATCGCGCCCTGCATTCACTCCCGCCTAATCAGACCGCATCGCCGCGAACAAATATTCGCGCGGTCGCGATACTCCAAGGCAATTCGATCACCGGCGCAGCTAAAGCGGTTCTGGAGTTTGGTGTAGAGGCGGTAGCTAATCGCGTCGGGCCTTCCAATATCGAGTTTTCCATCGTGTTACTGAACCGCTCGCGGGAAGAAAACGCCCTAACGAAAGCAATCAGGCGCGCGAACATCGGACTCGACGTACTTTTCGAGGCTCGAAAGTTTGATTGGAGCGTAATTCCGGAATTGCAAGCGAAAATAATCAGTAGACGGGCGGACGTGATCTGGACGAACAGCGTGAAGTCTCATTTTCTGGTGAGACTGGGAAAGGTCAACCGTTCAGCCAAGTGGGTAGCTTTCCACCACGGATACACTGCGCCTGACATGAGTGTGCAATTGTCCAACCAACTTGATCGATGGTCACTCCGAGCAGCTGATCGTATCTTGACCGTTTGTAAGCCGTTTGCGAAAGACTTGGAATCAAAAGGAATTTGCGCCAGCAAGATTTATGTTCAACACATGCCGGTCCGTCCGTTTCAAGCCGTCGATACTGAGCAGGTTGACAAACTGCGTCGGCAGCTGGGCATTGATCAGCGAATGGGTGTGGTGTTAAGCGTGGGACGTCTGTCGGGAGAGAAAGGGCATGCCGACCTTGTCCAAGCCTTCCACGAATTCCGAAAAAGAATACCAAAACCGGACGTTAGACTGATACTCGTCGGCGAAGGCCCCGAACGGCCACGCTTAGTGTCGCTATGCAAGCGGCTTAAAGTTTCTGACGTCGTGAGTCTGGTCGGCCAACAAGACGACGTCAGGTCATATTACTCGATTGCAAATTTACTTGTGTTGCCCTCCCACAGTGAAGGGTCGCCGAATGTTTTGCTCGAGGCGATGTCGGCGGGAATTCCCGTGATTGCAACAAGGGTTGGTGGGATACCGGAACTCGTCTCCAGTGAAACAAATGCCGTGCTTGTTGAGAAACGGAATGTGCCGGCGCTAACAGAAGCGATTTGGCGTGTTTTTAATGATGAGGCCTTAGGAAGGAGGTTAGGCTGCTCGGGTCTAGAAGTAACGCTTCGGCATACGCCGGAGGCTTACTATCGATCAATCACCACAGTTTTCCGTGAAGCATTATGTGGACAAGCTAATTAATGTCAGCCGTGCTTTGCCCGCACCAGGTTGGGACTTAGTTGTCGCTGCAGAGTTTTCCGTTTGGCAAGAATTTTGTAGTACATGCGCGAAAAACCCTTAATCAAAGCTAGTGTCAATAATCCCCAGACGGCCGGTCGGAAAAAATTTGTGAAATCGTTTCGCGTGGTCCATAGCAAAGGCCCAAGGATTAATGCCCATGCGGCCAGAGCGTACGCGCTGCGAATCGATACTTGTTCGAGGTGGATTAGGAAAAAGGAAAGTAAAAAGAAGTAGATCAGCACGCCGAGGACTCCAAAATTCATATACGGTTCCGCGATAGCAGAAAAGCCCATGCCGCCGTAATTTTTGTAAGTCCAGGGGTCGACGAGGGCCGTAATCCAGTGATTTGGAGGTAAATCGGCATCTGATGTCGTTGAGGATGCTTCCCATCGCAAGGCTAGGTTGGGGACGATACCTTTGATGGCTGTCCAATAGGTTCGACCTAGGCGGAAATCGCGAGGGCCTAGAAGGTCGACGGTTTCAACGAGCGGACGGATGCTTACACCCATTTCTGCAGGAGCATCAAGAATATTGAAGTCATTCAAAGATATGTGCGCCAGACGGTCATTGAGAGGGAGTTCGCGGCTCTCATGCAGGACCGGGAGGACCACCAATAGAAGAGCTGCGGCGCCTATCGATAGCAGGGGTGAAATTCGTAGTCCTTTTTTTCGCGCGATAATATAAACGATTACGGCGGCAATCACAGTAGGTCCGCGGAAACCCAAATACATCAGACTCGCGAGCCAAACGGCGCCAACGATAGATACCGTCCGAAAGCGCCGACGGGAGGCGCCTGCCGCGGCAATGCTAAGGCCGATGAATGCAACGGTCATACCGGAACCGAAGAGGCGAGGGTCCGATTCAGCGCGAAGCCGATAAGTTTCTGAATAGGTAAGACGGAAGTATCCGAGAGGGTCAAGTCCGATCAAGCCCACGATGAATATGGCGATGCCGACTGCCAGCAAGACGCAGCCGCCGACATAGACATTCTTATCCTCAGTCTCGGTTACGGATTGACTGAGCAAGATGGCGTGTTTCTTGCGGCTCAGAGCGAGAATGATTCCGATATGAAAAGCGACGATAGAATAGTCGATGAGGGCAATAGAACGGGACAACCCGTATGGAGTGAAGGAAGGAGCGCGCGAAATATCGTAGATGCCAAGAGCCCATGGCACGATTAGGCCAAGGTGAAAAAGCCCGAGAATACTGAGGTAAACCAGTGGAGCGCTATCGAACGGGACCGAAAGTATATATCGTGCATAAAAAAGCGAGGTTAGGAGCAGAAGGCCGGAAGCAATAGCGGATGCGGTGTCGTTATCTCGCAAACTCGTTTGCCATATGGCTAATACCGCGACACATACCCACGTCGCCGCAAAAACTGGAGCTAGAGTCCGGACTTTCAGCGAACTGAACATTGGGGGTTTCGAACTCATTTGGCGAGGACTAGCATCGAGTACCCGCCTAATATCCGCGAAGCGAGTTTGGTGCTGTACTTCGATAACGGCATGCGAACTAAATTAGCGATGCGTCCCCGGAGCGTCTTAGTCGGGATAGAAATCGCGCCGTCAGTAAAAATCCAGTCGACGACTCGATGTCCGGTATGTTCGAGAGCTCTGAGCGCCGTTTCAATCGTAAAAACATGCAGATGGCCGAGGGTGTCCCAATAGTTAAAGCCTCGCAATACTCCTACTACGTAGGCTTCCAACGGAATGTGATACAGCTTCCAGTCGCCTTTTTCTTTGGTCTGTCGCAGAAATGAGAAGTAGTCCTCCACGTGCTCGATGACATCCGTCACTAAAACGAGATCGTATTGTGAACGGTCAGCAAACGCATCACCGAGTATAAATTGACAGCGGGGATTCGAAAATTGGGCGCTGAGGGCATGCGCTTGGGGGCTGATGTCGTAGCCGGTGAAGGCAATATGGGACGATAGCATTTTTTGAAGTTCCGCTAAGATGCCTCCTGCGCCGCAGCCAATCTCGCAAATGGTGTCGAGCTTAATCTCGATGTGTCGCGCCAGCATCTTGGCAACCTGGCGTGCCTTGAACGGCGAATCCTCCAAATGCCATGTTCCACCGGTTTTGGCTAAATATGAGCCGTCGGTGTAAATGTTCTTGGTAGAAGGGTAAGTGCTGATATCTTGCCTCATCGATCGCTGCCTTCGTTGAAAACTTCGCTAGAGATGGTCCGCGAAAGGCCCTCATCCACCGTGCCTGAGACGCGCGTCTTTCGGCCGACGTCCGTATAAATCTGACTGATTTCGCGGGCCGTTGTCTCCACGTCGAACAGGTGGCGGGCCATTTCCTGGCCTTTGGTCGTGAGGCGCCGCGCGTCCGCACGGTTTTGCAATGAGGCGACTATGGCGGCAGCGATGGCCGTGGGATTTCGCGGAGGTATGAGTCGGCCGGAAACACCTTCCTGAACCAAATCTGGGAGACCGCCGACATTTGTGGCGACCACCGGGACCCCGCTTAGGAGCGGTTCGATGGCTGCAAATGGAACGTTTTCCGAGTGGGAAGGGACGACGGCTAAATCTAGATCGGGGTAAAGAGCGGGGACGTCGGATCTGGTGCCGAGGAAAGCTAAAGAGCCGTTGCACGCTTTGCGGCCGAGTTCGCGTAGATGGGTTTCGTACTTGATGGCTCCGTTCCAAGCGGCGCCGATTATTACGGCGTGAAGATCGGGGCATTCTTTTTTGGCGAGTGGAAGCGCGGCGATGAAGTCTTCATGGCCTTTTAGGCCGGTAGTTTGACCGAGAAAACGCTTGGGGGCGTACATGTAACAGACCATTCCGACCAACGGTGTGTCGGGGGCGAGACCCAATTCATTGCGCAATATGTTCGTGCGCGTGGTGGTGAATGAGTTCAGATCGGTACCTAGGTAAGAGAGAGATACGCGCTTCGGCGATACGCCCAGTTGGTGGTATTTGCGCTGGGTCCAGCGGCAGCATGCAATCCAATGGTCACACGGGCCCGCAAGACTGATATCCAGGTGCGCGAAAAAGGCGTGCTCGAGATGAAGTGTGCCCGGGACCTGGAAAATGCGAGGGATGGGGGACGATTTGCCTAGCGCGGCTCTAACGACGAGGGTGGTGCCGACGTGATGAGTGTGAATTATGTTGGGGCGAACATTTTTGACCAAGGTTCTGCAAGCCTGAAGCACTGCAGGAATTCGCCAGGGGCGTTTGGTGGGGACATCGAGATTTATGTGCACGACGGTGGCGCCGAGCTCGCGGTATTTGTCCGCGGGACCGTTAGCGGCGTGGGGGAGGGCGACTACTATTTCAAAACCTAAGGAGCGCAGGACGCGGACTTGGTGGTAGACCCAGGTTGCTCCGGTGGCGGTTTTGACGATGTGCAGGATCTTCATGAGAAGTGGGTGGTCATGGTGCGATAGTGATGGACGCAATGAAAACAATAGCGCAAAAGGGTGCAGGGCGTGGAGTACAAAGGTGCGAGTACGCCTGCCTACCTGCGAGCAGGTTTGCCAGGTGGGAGCAGGTTCGCAAATGTGCGGGCAGGCCTGCTAAAGCAGGCAGGCATGAACTGAACTGGACGGACTGACACACGCTGCAAAAGTGACGCTGGTCAGGATGAAAGTTGATAGACAATTGGCGTGGCTGGTGCTACATCTTAGGTGATTGGTGTGGGTGTTGAGTGGCGAAATTTTCAGGTGATCTTTGAGACGACGGGTGAATGCGTCGATGAGGGTGGCGCTGCTGGCGGCGGGGTTGTTGTGCGCGCTGCCGTTGATGGCGGGTGCGCCGCGGGCTCCGCGGAAGGCGCAGAATCAAGCGCTCGGATCGATGACTACGGTTGGCCCTGTATATATAAATGGTGTGCCGGCGCCGGCGGACTTGACTATTTTTCCAGGCGATACGCTGAAAACGGCTGATCTGGGATCGGCGGCATTTTCGATAAGTGGGAAAGGGTCGTTCAAGATTCTTTCGAACAGCGAGATGGTGTTCCCGCCGGATCCGCGATATTCCGCGGAATTGAAGGCGGGGTCGGTGGTGATGAATTCTTTTAATGGCGCGACGGATGTTTCGCTGCGCGTGGGGAATTACGTGGTGGCGCCGGTTATTGAGGCGCAGCAGTCGACTTCGCAAGTGGTGCGACATGCGGATGGGTCTTTCACGATTACGTGCCTGGAAGGCAGCGTGGGGATGATTCCGCTGGAAGGCGCTACGGGGCGAGTTTTGCAATCCGGGGAATCGATTAATATTTTGCCGTCTGGTGAATTGGAGATAGCTAAAGTGTCGGGGGCGGCTCCGACGAATACGCCGGCAACGCCCGAAACGGCACCAAGCACCACGCAGCAGGCTTCCACGACGCAACCACCGCCCGAGGCTCCGGTGCCGCCGGTGCAGCATAAGGATAAGACCAAGGAATATATTTTGATTGGCGTGATTGCCGGCGGCGCAGTGGGAATTGCGGCGGGGGTTGCCGGGGCCGGGCATGGCCATTCTTCGGTGAGCCCGTCGACGCCTTAACGAAAAGCGCGCCTTAGAAAAAAGCAAACTTCAAGAACTTCAGGGGCGTTCCTCTAAAAGAGCGCTTCTTTCGGTAAAAACTAAAAATTCCAAATTATTTTGTGAGTTTAAATGTGAAGTAGATGGATTGGTCTGTCTCTACGGGATGGCCGCCGAGAGTCGTTTGGCCGTACTGCCAGGAACGAACGGTACCCATTGCTACGCCAGCTAATTCGGGAGGACCTTTGACCAAGTGAACACTCAGTATGTTGCCGTCCGCACCGACAAGAACTTCCAGTTCTACTATTCCTTGAATTTGCTGGCGCTGCGCCTCGATTGGGTAGGGCGGGGCCGGTCCACTCTTTAAGCGGCCGATCTGAAGGTCAGAGCCCGTGGGACGCGCGGCGTCGGATGTGGTTCGAATGGAGCGGAAGCGGGAAAAGACCGAGACGGTTGGAACCGGATTTGGAATAGCAGCGGCGATCGAAGGGACCGGTGCGGCTGCAATTGTGGTTGCTTGTGATGGATTGATCGCGGCGGCAGATCGCGGTGAAGAAGTATTTTGCGATGCAGAGATGCCGGCAGAAGCGAGATTAGTGGCGGGTTGCTGACTGCGAGATGCGGACGCAGCAGACGGTGGCGAAGAGGAATCAGGCGTCGCAGGCGGTTCGCCATTGGCGTTGGGAAACACGGCAGCCGGAACAGTTGGCACTCGGCGGACGACGGTTGGGAACCCGGCACCTTCTTCGACAGGCTGATCCTGATTACGTTCGCCGCCGTTTTGAACCAGAGTTACGGATGATGGAGGCTGGTTACTCGCGGCGCTCGAAGTGGAATTGCTTTGAATGGTCGCGTTTGAGATTTGAGGTTGAGAATGCGCGGGTCGGGGTTCATCTACGAATTGTTCGTCCCCGTTAGGTGAACTTTTGGAGGGGGGGGCGGTGTCTCGCGGGGCATCATAAAATTCGCGGGACGAGGCGGAATTCGAAGCGGAAGCGGTTGATGACGGGGTTGGCTGATTTGTCAGCGCTGAGTTTGTCACCGTTGAATCTGCGCCCGGGACGGTGGATGGAGTTGTCACGGGAGGGCTCGTCGCGGCGTCAGAATTCTGCGCCGCTTCTTGTGATGCCGGCGTAGCGGACTTTTTGCTTCGCAGAAGAGTTGCGGCGCCGAAGAGTATGCCAACGATTACCACGATCATGGCAGCTATTTTCCAATAACCTGTTGGTCTCTTAGGCGCAACAGACCAGTCGGGCTCGGTCAAAAGTGGAAGCACAACAGGCGCGAATGGCTTTGCCGGTGTTGGGGCGGTGGCGAGCTTCTCCCATGGATTTTTTAGGCCGCGAGAGATATTCGGCGAAGGCTCGACGGCGTGAGATTTGCCTAGCAAGTTCGGACTCGATGGGAGGACGCCCCGGGGGGCTACAGGGGAAACTACGCTGGTATTACTGCTCGATGCGACCGGGGCCGCGGGCATTGGCAAGGGCGAGGAGAGAGGTTTTTGCGGTTGCGGCGATACCGGAGTGGACGTAACTGCGGCCCGTTTGGCGGACGAGGGCGCGGGAATTATAGCCGGAACTGGTGCAAGCATTTTCTCAGTCGACGGAGGCGACGGTTTGTTTGGCGACGCGATGGGCGGCACTTTTGCCAGCGACGGTTTGGATGACGGATTGTTTGCGGATGGAACTGCTGGCTGTGCGTCCAGTGATATAGCCAATGGTGAAATATAAGTCGGGATAGGGACCGAGTCTGGAGACATCAATGTGATCGGAGCCGCCGTTACGGGAACTGGGATTTTTGGTGACGGAGAATTTCTGTCGCGCTGCTCCAAGGGCCTATGGGCGGGTGGATTAGGAGAGGGTCGATTTCTAGAAAGCGGATTTTTGATCGATGCGGTTTTCGGCAACGGCTGCGAATCGATCCATTGCGTGATCTGGGATTGTGCTTCGTCGGACAAATTCTCGAAACGGGCGCCAATGGTTTTTTTCGAGGGACTCTTCCAAACGATCCAGGCGGATGATTCTACGAAATTGCGGTCAGGCAACTGAAAGCGCACTACGGGAAGCTGATCGGTCTCGAGCGTCTTTGCGGCACGAACGCAGAAGCCAGTTTTACTGAGGTTGGCCATGAGGCCGCCGTTACCGTCACTTAGTTGCACGTAGGTGGAGGCGGTCATGGGGAGGCGGCGTTGGACGCGCCGTTCTGGAAGCGGTTGAGCGTTCGATTCGGCTGTGGATTTTTCTTCGTCTTCGTCCGCCGGCTCGGATTCGTCTACTTCAGGCTCGTCGAGGGGGCTAGAGAGCGCGGACGAAAAAGGATTCAGATTTTTTGAATTATGGCCGTAGGCGATGGCTGTTTCTTCGTGCGCGCGTTCGTGATGGACGGGCTCGTGGCGCGGCAGTTCCTGAGGAATTTTTGGCGATGGTGAAGAGACAACTGAACCATTAGGTTTTTGTTCGCCATTGGTATACCCAGAAGTTTGGGAATCGATCCATTTGTGAATTTGTTCGCGGGCAGCGAGAGGAAGATCGACGAATCGGACACCAGCGCGTTTTTTAGTCTCGCCAATCCAGTTGATTTCACCGGAGGTTTCTATGGTTTCGAGGGAGCGCGGAAGCTGAAAACGGAAGCGTAAAGTCTGGTGTCCAACCAAGGCTTGAGCAGAGGCTACAGCCATGCCACCTTCGCTGATGTCGAGAATAATGCCGCCGTTACTGTCACCGATTTCAATGTATTCGGTGGGCCTGACGGGGTGACGAGGGTTTTGACGGCGTTCGGTGGTCAAAGGACCTTTCGGCGGCATCCGCGGTAGTGAATCTGGCATAACCAGGCTCCGAAGATTAGCACTGGCTGTGGGCGCAGGAGTGCTTCGGGGTCAAGTATACGCGTGCGGAACTGCGCGCTTCAAGGTACGAACGTACCTAAACTGGTGGCCCGGAAGGATCAGGGAGACGGCTGGGCAGCACGTGAGGTCAGCAAAACGCGGCTAAGCCAGAAAGCGCCAGCGATCTTATTATCAAACTTTTGGCTGGGGAGGCGAACAATTCTCACTATGAGCAAACGAGTTTCGTGGGGTGTCTCGAAAGAAAATGATTGTTCGGACCATGGCGTTGTGCCGATGAGCGGTTCCGTCGAACCGAGAATTTTGTTGGGATCGTAAGCGTCGGAAATTTGTATGCCTACGCCGGTATCGGTGGTGATGGCTTGGGAACGAGTGAAGGCCGAAAACGTATATTTAGTGCGAGGCTGGGCGGGAACGAATTGAAGCACCGAGCCATAGTAAAGGTTTTGTGTGCCGTCGAACTCGACGCGCAAGGAACGGGCGTCGGCGCTGGGACCTGTAGGATCCTGGTTGACGGCGACACCTGATACCGGGAAGACGCGCCAGTCGAAGGCGCCATCGAGAATATCGGCTTGGAGACTGCCGTTGGTGATCAAGTTATTGGCGGAAGCCGGTGACGGGATGCGATCTGGGAACCGGGAGACGAGGGAAGACCATACCTGGGAAGCGCTGTCGAGTTCATGAGATCTGATGAGGGCGTCCAGGAAGGGAAAGGCTTCCTTGGGTTCGAATGGCGAATTGAGGGAAAGCAAACGACTCCACGTTTCTTGCGCGGCAGAAAAATTGCCACGTTGCGTTTCAAAATTAAGATAAGCGAAGAAAGAGGGAATATTTCGGGTAAGAAGTTTGTCGACGATAGTTTCAGAATTGATGCCGGCACGGTCGCTAAGCGCGAAGATTTGATTTTTCTCGATGATGTTGGAGGAAAGGATTTTCTTTAGTGGGGGCAAAGCATCGGCGGTATTAGCGGAACGAATATAAAAATTCGCGAGCTTCCAATTGATCTCCGGTGAGTTGGGGAAGAGTTGCTGGGCGCGCTGAAAAAGTGGAAGCGCGACATCAGTGTGTCCGGCCCAGTCGTTGGCTTGGGCGAGATCTGCGATGTAGCCGGCATCGAAGGGAGACAAGCGCACTGCGGATTGATAGAGGCGGATCGCTGCATCAGGATCAGGGCTTTGACCGTAGAGGTGAATCAGGTTTGCGAGTGCGGCGGGATATACGGGATTCGCGGGATCCCAGATCATGGCTTTTTGCAGGGCTTCCGAGCGATTCTGGCGGAAGTAAAAGGACGCGATGCCTTGTCGCGCTGTTGAGATCAGCAAAACTAACAACAGCATCAGGAGCAGATAGCGCACCACGATAATGCGTTTGCAGTGGATCATGATTTTAGATTTTTTGTATCCGGCACCTGTTTACATAGCTAGCTCGATTGTCTGGCCTTTCGCATCCTACAGACAATAGCACCTCCTTTTCGCTTCGGAGTTTTGAACTGACTGGCGATTCCCGTGTTTGAGTGCTCTAATTCATCTTCGGCCCTAGTGGCAGACAGGAGCACAAAGTATGGTTCACGCAGGTGTCGTCGGGCTGGGAGCATGGGGCTGGAACGTGGCGAGAAGTTTTGCCGCCCTTCCAGAATGTCGGCTGGTGGCCTGCTGCGACCTGGACCTGCAACGTCTTGACGCAGCCGCAAAAGCCTGGCCTGGACTCGTTGGCTACAAGGATTACGACGAAATGCTGCGCCACGACAAAGTGGAAGCTGTAATTATTGCTTCTTCAGCCGTGACCCACTATCAATTAGTCAAGAAAGCCTTATTACTCGATCGCGACGTGTTCGTCGAAAAGCCCTTTACCCTGAACGTTGCAGAAGCCGAAGAATTAGCGGAATTGGCCGAGAAAAAGAAACGCATCCTGATGGTCGGCCATCTTCTCGAATATCATCCGGTAGTCCGCCAGCTCAAATCCATGATCCACAAAGGTGAACTGGGTTCTGTGTATTACATTTATACTCAGCGCGTCAATTTAGGTAAAATCCGCAAAGACGAAAACGCCCTATGGAGTTTCGCCCCGCACGACATTTCTCAAATCCTGTTCATGCTCGACATGCTGCCAACGGATGTCAGCGTCAGAGGACAAAGTTACATTCAAAAGGGTGTCGAAGACGTCGCTTTCGTAAGCTTATTTTTCGAAAACAGGATTATGGCGCACATCCATCTCAGCTGGCTTGACCCACACAAAGTCCGCCGAACCACAATTGTCGGCAGCGAGAAAATGGCCGTTTTTGACGACGTTGAGCCCTCCGAGAAATTGCGCATTTACCACAATCACGCTGAACCAGTGCAGCCCAAAACTTACGGCGAATCTATTCAAGTAAGTTTTGGCGACATTTTAATTCCGCGCGTGCAGATGACCGAGCCGCTAAAGTTGGAATGTCAGCACTTCATAGATTGTGTGCGTGACCGCAAAGAACCGCTAAGCAATGCGCAAGACGGCCTGCGGGTTGTCAGAATCCTCGAAGCAGCTCAAAAATCACTCGAACAGGACGGCGTTCCAGTCCGGATACAGGGAGATCATGGGAACATTCATCGACCCGTCAGCACAAATCGGGACTGGTACGCAATGCGGCCATAACACTGTCGTTCTCGAAAACGTTAAAATCGGGACGAATTGCCGCATCGGGCACGGTGTCGTCATTCACCCTGATACGGTAATTGGAGATGACGTTCGAATCGACGATCATGCGGTCGTTGGCAAGCTCCCCATGAAAGCTGCGTTAAGTGCGGTGACCAAAGAGCAGTCGCTGCCTGCACTTATCATCGAAAATGATTGTCTCCTTGGCGCCCTCGTAGTGGTCTACCGCGGCTGTATCCTGCGGACTAAGGTGATGGTCGCGGACCTGGCTTCCGTGCGGGAAGATGTGGAAATTGGCGAGTACACCATTATCGGTCGAGGCGTAACGATCGAAAATAAAGTAACCGTGGGCCGTCGTTGCAAAGTCGAAACCGAAGCCTACATTACCGCCTTGTCGAAAATTGAAGACGGCTGCTTCATCGCGCCTGAAGTCACCTTCACGAACGACAATTTTCTGGGCCGCACCAAAGATCGCTTCAAGTATCACGCGGGCGTAACTGTAAAGCGCGGTGCTCGCATCGGCGCAAATGTGACTGTCCTGCCGGGGAAAACCATAGGTCCCGACGCGTTGGTTGCCGCCGGTTCTGTGGTTACCAAGGACGTTCCCGCCGGCAAAATTGTTGTAGGCTCACCTGCGAAAGTGTGGCGCGACGTGCCCGCCGACCAGTTGCTTGATAATCAGTAAGCACTCAGGTATTCAATGACAAAGTTTCTATCCGTCGTGGGCGCTCGCCCACAGTTCATCAAAGCGGCGATGATTCACACCGCCATTGACCGTTACAACCAGAAAAATCGCCAAGCAGATAAAATTGAACACCGCCTGGTGCATACCGGACAACACTACGAACACAACCTGTCGGAAATTTTCTTCGCCGAGTTGCCGCTTCCAAAACCGAATCATTATCTGGACGTCGGCTCAGGTTCGCACGGCGCGCAAACGGCCTTAATCCTGGAGAAAACTGAAAAAGCCCTAATTCACGAAAAACCTGACGCGGTGATTGTTTACGGTGACACAAACTCTACTCTGGGCGCGGCAGTCGCTGCGGCAAAGCTTCACATCCCGGTAGCCCACGTCGAAGCTGGTTTGCGCAGCTTCAATCGTTCCATGCCGGAAGAAATAAATCGCGTCGTAGCTGACCACCTTTCGAATGTTCTGTTTTGTCCCACCCAAACGGCCGTTAAAAATCTCAAGCTCGAAGGCATTACACGAGGTGTGCTGTTAGTAGGCGATGTGATGCTCGATTCGATTAAAGCTTTTAAGCCTTTAACCCAGAAACATACGCCCCTGCTGGAAAAGCTGGGCGTCAAATCGCAGGAATATATTCTGGCCACCATCCACCGGGCGGAAAACACCGATACTTACGAAAAGCTGGCAGTGTTGATTGAGGCTTTTGCGAAGATAAATCGCCCCATCGTTTTGCCCATGCATCCCAGGCTGCGCGATCTGTTAAACAGCCGCGTGGAATTCGCGCCATTAAAAGGGACGCTTGCCCGGGCGCAGCATGTGCGCGTGATAGAGCCAGCCCCATACATCGATATGCTCATGCTGGAGGCCAACGCCCGCTTGATTATGACGGACTCCGGAGGGGTACAGAAGGAAGCCTATTTTATTGGCGTTCCGTGCCTGACTTTGCGCGATGAAACGGAATGGGTCGAGACTTTGCAGGGTGGATGGAATACTTTAGTCGAAATTTCGCTATCTAAAATCTTGCGCCAAGCTAAGACTTCATGGTCAACAAAGCGCCCGCGCACGCGACCAAATCTTAAAAACTTTGGTGGAGGAAACGCCGCTGACCGTATGGTGGCCGCAGTGTTGAAGTTTCTCAGGCAGAAGAGTATTTCTGTATAGCGCGACTCCTCATTGGAAGAAGTTATTACTATCGGCCGCTTGGGTACGGTGATCAGGTTGTGCTTGATCCCTCTTACTTTAGGCTCTGCAAACGACTTTGATGGTCAGCGTCCTACTTGCGACGACCTGATCTTTGTGGCAAGAAGTCTTGCCGTGTACAGTCTGTTTTTCTCTCGCATCGCCATGGCGAAGACGCTTGTAGGCGTCGTGAACAACAACAGACCGAGAGGAATTCTTTCGCTGCAATAATGCGATGTGCGAAAGGTGTTTTCTGAAATCGATACACCTCACAGTCCTCTAAGCTATAAGATGGGATTGAATGACTATGATTCTTACGCGTCTTGTATGACTACATCGCCGAGTACTTACCCAAAACAGCCAAGCGAAGACGAAATAATTGATGGTCTCAGTGTGGATGTGGAGGACTATTTCCATGTTGAGGCTTTTGCTGATCGCGTTAGCAGGCAGGATTGGGCGAATTATCCGTCACGTTTCGCGGCGAACACGCGACGAATTCTAGATATTTTTGCGCTAAATGGATGCAGGGGGACGTTTTTTGTGCTGGGATGGGTGGCGGAACGTGATCCGGCGCTGGTGCGTGAAATTGCGGAAGCCGGGCACGAGATAGCGTGCCACAGCCACTTACACCGGCGGGTCACGACGTTAACGCCAGCGGAGTTTCGCGAGGATTTGCGGCGCGCGACGCGCGCCATTGAAGATGCGGCGGGCGTCAAGGTTCTTGGATATCGGGCGCCTACGTTTTCAATTCGACGGGAATCGTTATGGGCTTTGGATGTATTGGCCGAAGAAGGGTTTTTGTATGATTCCAGTTTCTTTCCTATTCGGCACGATCTCTACGGGTATCCCGAGGGACCACGCTTTCTTCATCATCGAAAATTGAACGATGGGCGCGGGATTTACGAGATACCGATGTCCACTCTGCGTTTGGGTGGCCAGAACTGGCCGTTTGGCGGCGGCGGTTATTTGAGACTGTTGCCGATAAGGTACACGAAATGGGCGATCGAAAGAACTCACCGGGTAGACAAACAGCCTGCAATTGTTTATTTCCACCCGTGGGAACTGGACCCGAACCAGCCGAGAATACAAGCGGGATGGAAATCGTCGTTTAGACACTACACGAGACTGGGAACGATGGAACGTTCGCTAAAGACACTTTTGACGGCCGGAAAATTCGAGCCGTTGATTAATTTCGTAACCCGCGAGATCGCCAGCACGAATTAAAAAGCATCTGGCTAGCCCAGTTAGATGTGCGTTAACGGACCGCTGCCGTTATGGCTGCGACGACGCGATGAATTTGCTCGCTCGTCAGCTCGGCGTAAATGGGCAGCGATAAGACTTCTTTCGCGGCTTGTTCGGCTTGGGGCAGGTCCCCTTCAAGGTAGCCAAGCTTGGCGAAAACGGGCTGCAGGTGCATGGGCGTCGGATAGTAAACCGTGGTGCCGATGCCTTGCTCGGTTAAGGCAGATTGAACGCGGTCGCGATGGGGCACGCGAATTGTGTATTGATGATAGACATGCTCTGCCCAAGGAGCTTCGACTGGAGTGACAACTCCTGGAACGCCCTTAAGCAATTGACTGTAGGAGCTGGCATTTTTGCGGCGGGCCACTCCCCAACTGTCGAGGTGCCGTAACTTAACGCGTAATATGGCGGCCTGGATTTCGTCCAGGCGGCTATTCCATCCCTGTTCTGTGGCGTAATATTTTTTGGGACTCCCGTGGCTGCGGAGGGTGCGCAGGTGTTTCGAATAGGCTTCTGAATTGGTGACAATCATGCCGCCGTCGCCGTATCCTCCGAGGTTTTTGCTGGGGAAAAAACTGATGCATCCGAGATCGCCGAGGCAGCCGGTTTTGCGATTTTTATACTTGGCGCCAATGGCTTGGGCATTGTCCTCGATGACTTTCAGATTGTGGCGTTGAGCAACGGAGTTTATCGGATCCATATCCGCAGGATGACCGTAGAGGTGAACGGGTACGATGGCGCGTGTGCGGGCAGTAATTTTTGCTTCTAGTTGCGCGGGATCAATGGCGAATGTCGCTGGATCGATATCGACAAAAACTGGAATGGCGCCGAGGAGTGAAACAGTGTCGGCAGTGGCGATAAAACTAAAGGTCGGCATTAAGACTTCATCGCCGAGACCGACGCCGGCGGCGTGAAGAGCGAGCAGTAAGGCGTCCGTGCCGGAGGCGACTCCGACGGCGAACTCAGTGCCGCAATATTTGGCGACTTCTTCCTCGAGGGCCTGAACTTGCGGTCCGAGAATAAAGTGCTGCGACTCCACGACAGCGTTGATCGCCGCGGAGATTTCACCCTTGATGGAGAGCCACTGACCTTTTAGATCCAGTGGGGGGATAGGCTCAAGGCTAGTTTTAGTAGTCTGCGTATCAGTCACGTTTTTACCTTCCGTTTCCAAGATTCATAAATTAGAAGTGCAAAACGCAGGGCCGGTAGCAAGGATCTCACCAGCGAGGGTAACACCGCTGGTAAGGCGTACCGACGCATTTAACAGGTGAAAACGGAGGCGAGGGATAAACACAACACAGCAATATAAAGGATGAGTAGCAGTTAAGCCGTCAGAGCAACCGCTAAATAGTGGAAAAGGAAGACTTAAAACACTGCAGAAAAACACTTGCATCGTAGCGGACGCCGAAGTTAAATTGACCGTTGTTCCCACCCCAAGGTTTAAGCAGCGCCTATGGCTTCAATTCTCATTGCACACAAAGCAATCACGGCCTCCTCCAACGCAGAAAATAAGACAACAGTAAGTATGTGGCTTCAGGACAACCTGTGGCAACTGGCGATCCCTGTGGCACTTATTTTGTTCCTCTACCGCCATGCGTTCGTCAAGTTGGTAGACGACTGGGTGAACGACCCTAACTATACTCATGGGTTCGTAGTGCCGCTTGCCAGCATATGGATTGTCTGGTCGATGCGCAGAACGCTAGCTAGAACCGAGGTAGAGGCCAAGACCTGGGGTCTGCTGGTGATTGCGTTTGCGCTGTTGCAGCTTTTGGCTGGAACCTTGGGAGCCGAGAATTTCGTGGCGAATTCTTCGTTGCTGGTTCTTCTCGCAGGACTGACAATCTCGATCTTTGGGATGCGCATGTTGCGACATTTGCTCTTTCCCATTGCTTGGCTGATTTTTATGATACCTCTGCCCGCGATTATTTTTTACTCGATCACCTTTCCGTTGCAACTACTGGCCTCGCGAATGGCTTCTGGACTACTTGATGTTCTGCGTATTACGAACCTTAGGGAAGGGAATGTAATGTATTTTTCGCACTATACAATCGGGGTGGTGGAGGCTTGCAGCGGTATCCGGTCGCTAATCACGTTGTTGGCGTTCGCGGTACTATTGGGATACATACGGTCAATGCGAATATGGGCGCGGATCGTGTTGGCGGCATGTACCGTGCCAGTGGCTTTGATTTTTAACGTTGTGCGAGTGGCAAGTGCGGGAGTATTGGGCAACTATTTAGGGGAGCGATGGGCAGAAGGAACTTTCCATGCGGCAACAGGAATCGTGCTGTTTCTGGGCGGATTGTCCGTGATTGCGCTGATTTCGACTGTGCTCATTCGATGGAGTCCACCCAGTAAGGCCGTGGCAATTTGAACGCAAAAATCAGAGTTGCCATTATCGTAGCGATGTTGTTGGGGGCGAACCTGGCGATGATGGGTTATGCGCATGTACGTACCGTGCCACTGCGCCAGGAGTTGGACGGGTTTCCGCGACAATTTAACGGGTGGACGAGCACAGAACTACCGCCGCTTACCGCACGCGAGAGAGAAGTGCTGAAGGCGGACGATTACTTGTGGCGGAGGTATGAGAAGGATGGAGTGTCCGTGGCACTATTCGTTATTTATTACGAATCGCAACGCAGTGGCGATGCGCTGCACTCTCCGAAAAACTGCCTACCGGGTGCGGGTTGGGAGCCTGTAAAGTCAGGAACTTTGCCCGTGCAGTCGGGAAAAACGTTTTACGTGAATCATTACGAAGTAGCGAAGAGCGGACAGCAACAGGATATTCTTTACTGGTACCAGGCCAACAAGCGCGTTTTTGCCAGCGAATATATGGGAAAAATTTATCTGGTTCTCGATGCATTCTTAAAGCACCGAACCGATGGAGCGCTTATCCGGGTTAGTGTGGATCGCATTGGAGACGATAACCGCCACCTCCAGAGCGCCCTGGAGTTTGCTGCACAATTGCCAGGCATCCTGCCGAAATTCCTGCCGCAGTAAGTCACGGATGCAAAAGGTTATAGCAATGCCTAAGACATGGTTTTAACGACCGCTTGAGACCTGCCCATGTGGGCCGGGGAGGGGACTAGCGGTCCAAGACATGTAAGGGAAGTTCTCTGCACGAAACAGAAAAGTGATTTGCTATCACTGGCCAGCGTTTGGGCGCCCGAGTAAAGGGATGGTGTCTAATTTTCAGTAACTTAAGCAAGGCACAGCGGTTCTGCGTAGCACGAAAGTGGAGCTGTCCGTGCTCACAACTAGTACCAATGCTAACCTTCTTGCGGCGTCATTCTAGAAGTACGTCATCCCTAACCATTTTATTGTGCTGGCCGTTGGCCATCACTCTAGGAATGATGAGCGCTGGGTGTAAGAAGAATCCCGGAGAGCAGGCCCAGATACACGATAAGAGGGCCAAAGAATTGGTGGCCAACGGCAAGGGTGACGACGCCATTATCGAGTACCGGCGTGAGATTCAGAGCGTGCCCACGCTGGCCGCCCCGCACGCGGAGTTGGCAAAAATCTATCTCGATAAGAGAGAATATCTGAGTGCATATCGAGAGTACTTAACGGTATTGAAGTTGGATCCCAAGAGCCGCGAGGCCAAAGAATCGGTAGCAGAAATGTTACTGGCCGATCAGAAATTCGATGACTCGAGCCGTCTGGCGAAGGAGTTGGCAGCTGAAAATCCCAATGACACGCGGGCGCTGATGATTGAGGCGGCGTGCGCATTTGGGAAGAAAGATATGAGGGAGTCGCGATCATTAACGGAGCAGGTTTTAAAGATCGAGCCTAATAACAGCCACGCGTTGGTGCAAATGGCGTTACTACAAGTTCCGGCTAATGAGATGATGCGAGCCGAGGACAATTTAAAAAAGGCGATAGCTGCCGATCCAAAATGGAATATTCCGGTAGCGACCTTAGCGGCTTTATACGTGCACGATAAGGCGCCACAAAAGGCGGAGGCTTTGCTCAGGGACCGGCAACGAGCAAATCCGGAGGACATAAACGCCAACGTGCTATTGGTATCGTTTTTGGCTTCGCAGGAACGCCTTGGGGAGGCTGAAGAACTTTCGCGAAAGATCACTTCCCTTGGCGAGAAGGATACGCTTTACCGAGGATATTTGGCCCGTTACTATATTTCCATAGGAAAGCCGGAAAAATCAGTAGCCGAATACCAACGCATACTGGCAAGCCATCCGGACGATATTGTCAACCGCAGAGGCGCGGCTGCATTGTACGCGACACTAGGGCGTGCGAACGACGCGCAACAAATGATTGATATAATTCTGAAAGAAAAACCGGGCGATACGCAGGTTTTGTTGATACGTGGGCAACTGCGCCTGGATCAAGGACGCTTGGATGAGTCCATTCAGGACTTCCAGAAGTTCCTGAGTGCTGAACCGAAGTCGGCCTTAGGACACTACTTGATGGCGGAAGCGTACGCGCGCCAGGGGAATGCAAACCGAGCCGAGAGTCAATTGCGATTGGCTACGGAAATCGCGCCAAGAATGATCCAGCCGCGAATGCTGCTGGGGGCACTGGAAATGAAGCAGGGTCATATGGACCAAGCGGTAAACGACTTAGGGAACGCGGTGGCACAAAAGCCGGCCTTTGTCACACCATATGTTATGCACTCGCTGGCCATGGCTAGTGAAGGGCATCTTGATGAGGCAGAAAAGAGTTTACTGCCGAAGGTGGAGGAATTTCCACAGCCCGACGCGCAGGCGTTAACGTACCGGTCGCTGGCATGGATCAAGTATTACCAACGCAAGCCAGCAGAAGCACAACAATATGCGGCCAAGTCGTATGCCTTGGATCCAAATTCGCGAGATTCGCTTTATCTGTTGGCGCTAACTTATGTTTCCCTCAAGAACGTTGATGCGGGTTTATCGGTAATACGAGCGAAAGCTGATGCTCGTCCTACGTGGGCGCCGGGATATGAGGTGCTTGGTCAGATGTATCTGCTCGCTCACCGATACCCGGAAGCGGAAACCACGCTGAAGAAGGCGGTACAGATCGACCCGAACAGTTCGCTTGCACAGTTCGCCTTAGGCGGAGCGGCGATGTCGCAGAACAAGCTTGATGAAGCCGCGGATATTTACACGAAGCTATCGGAAAAACAGCCGCGCCTTGCGGGACCGCAGATGCTGCTGGGGCAGATTGCGGAGATGAAGGGAACGCCAAACGAGGCTATTCCACATTATAAAAAAGTTTTGGAGATCGAACCCGACAACGCCGTGGTGAAAAACAATCTGGCGTGGATTTATGCGGAAAATAGTGGAAACATAGATGTTGCCCTGCACTTGGCCGAAGAAGCTAAGGAGCAGCGTCCGGACGATCCATCGATTTCGGACACGCTCGGATGGATTTATATAAAGAAAAAGAACTATGAACCAGCCATCAGGCTGCTACGCGCGAGTGTAGCGAAAAATCCGTCGGACCCGACGTACCAATATCATCTAGGGATGGCGTATTACTATTCCGGTGACAAGGCTTCAGCTAAGGAAGCGCTGCAAGCGTCCTTGAAGCTAAAGCCAGACGCACCACAGGCGGGTGAGGAAAAACGCGTTCTGGAGACTTTGAACAAGTAGAGCAGAACGGAGCGCAAGCGCTCGGCGATGGTTTAATTCCTGGAAAATTCGACCCACCAATTATTTTCGTGGCCCAAAAAATCGTCAACCCAATTAAAGACCGTCTTTCGCGGCCCGCTTACGAACTGCTTCCCCTCTATTGAAGAGGCTTTAATGACGAGAAAAGTAAGAAACAATTTTCGCCTAGCTCGCACGTATTGTGAAATTTGTTCACCTCCGTGGTCTTGGCAATCGCGCTGGTGTCTCGCTCTACTTATCTAAGGAACATCCACAGCGGAAAAACGGAGAAATTATCTTCATCTTTGACGCCGGACTCGTGAAGTAATATGACCGCCAGTGAGAGTCCCTACTTAGTTAAGGAACATCGACGAGGGAAAAAGTCAGAAAAAATCTTCGTACCGGTACGGTTATTCTGAAAGCTGTTGCCTGTCGCCGACATCTGGAGAGGAATATTCGTTTTTCCGGTTACGTTAAGTTTGTGCCGAAAAATCCCTTGGGATGAGCGTACCAGAACTATCAATTTCAGACGGTGCAATAGCGGGGGTGCCCACGGCGCCGGGAAACTATGACGTGGTCATCAGTGTGAGCGATAACGGAGCGCCCGCGCAGCAGGTTAGCGCCGCGAACAGCAACGGTGAAGTGGCCGGCAGGGAACTGTTCGATCCGACTACGAAAACGTTTACACCGGCGGGAAACATGGGCACCGGCCGTCATTCTCATACGGCGACGGTGTTGGCTGATGTAGGGTCATTGTCATCGGCGGACTCAACGTTGGGAACGCGCTAAGTACTACGGAAATTTTCGATGCGACCACGGGGAACTTTTCTTCGACAGGAAGTATGGCAACGGCACGCGCGTTGCATACGGCGACATTGTTACAAACCGGGAAGATACTTGTGACCGGAGGCCTGGACTCCACCGCCGTTCCCACGGCAACGGCCGAATTGTTTGATCCGGCTGCGGGAACATTCAGCGCTATGTCGAATATGAGTACGTCAGCGCCTATCACACGGCTACTTTATTGAGTGATGGCAAAGTGCTGGTAGCAGGGGGAATCGACAGCACTGTGACTCCGTTGGTGAGTGCCGAGCTGTTCGACCCGGCAACCGGAAAATTTGCTCAAATTAGCACTCTAGCGACTCCCGGTTTCCAACACACAGCGACGCGACTGAATAGCGGAAGTGTACTGATAGCTGGAGGAGGTAGCCTCGGCGGGAAAGTAATAGCACGGAGTTATTTGATCCTAACAATGACACATTCTCGGCAGGCCCTGCTATGGAGACAGCCCGGGCGGCGCACACAGCAACACCGCTTGCTAACGGATGGATGCTGTTGGTCGGAGGGGTGGATTTTAATCTCCATCAATTGTCTGCTGCGGAATTGTTCGACCCTGTTGCCGGCACTATTAGTCCAACAGCTAATCTAATCGGATTGCGCTCCCAACATACCGCTACGATATTGAATACGGATCAAGTTCTGATAACTGGCGGACTAGATGCAAACTCCAATTATCTAGCGACGGCGGAACTGTACCATTAGTAGTAAGAGGAGGCCCCGGCCGCCGCTGCCCGACGCAATCTCAACTTGACTCAAGAGAACCACGGCTGTAGTGTGTCGAACACAAATCCAATCGAGATGCTATATGGTACAATTGGTTATTTTTAGGTGTAGTAAACATGCCCTGCCCCCGGTAGAACGGAGAATTCATGCCCTCACCATTTTTTACCGAAAAGAATTATTCAGTGCGGGAGCTGTGCTCTGCCCGAATTTCGCTGCTCGCCCTGATCGCGCTGTTATTGTGCCCGTTTTCGGCGTTTGCGCAATGCGCTACGAGTTGGCAGGGCGGCGCAGCAGGAAATTGGAACGTGGCGGCCAACTGGAGCGCGGGAGTACCGAATAACAATAATACCTGCATTAACACGGCGAATTCAGCGGTCACGCTAAACATCGCGGGCGCGACTGCGGCGAATCTCACACTCGGTCTAAGCACGGACAGCCTGTTCTTCAACAACGCAACATCACTCACTGTCAGTGGCAGCACTATCAGTAATGCGGGCGCGCTTTCGCTGAACTCGATAGGGAGTACCACGGAACTGATTATCGGGGCCGCGAATGTGACCCTTAGCGGCGGCGGCACGTTAACGATGTCGAACAGTGCCGCGAACTATGTCTTGGGCGCGGTTACGGCGGACACGCTGACCAACCAGGAAACCATTCAGGGAGCGGGGAACATCGGCGATGGCCAAATGACGCTGGTGAACTCGGGAACGATCAATGCCAACCAGTCGGCGGGTTTGACGATCTATACCCCCGGAGGCTTAACCAACACGGGGACAATCGAGGCCACTGGGGGAACGCTGGCGCTAATCGGGACGACGGTGACCAATACCGGGGGGACGATCTCGGCCAGCGGCCAGACGCTGCAGTTGACCAATACGACGATCAACGGCGGGGCGGTGACGCTGACGGGAGCGGCGACCCTGCAGTTGTACAACGGAATCATCCACGGCGGGAGCACATTGACGAACAGCGCGACGGGGACCATCGAGGCATTTGCTGGGAGCAACACGCTGGGAGGCACGATCACCAATCCGGCGGGCGGGGTGGTGAAGATCGATAACGGAGCGGTGCTGAAACTGGAGAACGGGAGTTACCCGAACTTGGGCAGCGTCCAGCTCAACTCCACTGGGGCCAACACGGTTTTGGAGGTGGCCGGGGCGAATGTCACCTTGAGCGGTGGCAGCGTGACGATGTCGAACAACGCCGCGAACTATATCTTCGGCGTGGCCACGGCAGATACGCTGACCAACCAGGAGACCATCCAGGGGGCGGGGAACATCGGCTTTGGCCAAATGACCCTGGTGAACTCGGGGACGATCAATGCCAACCAGTCGGCGGGTTTGACGATCTATACCCCCGGAGGCTTAACCAACACGGGGACAATCGAGGCCACTGGGGGAACGCTGGCGCTAATCGGGACGACGGTGACCAATACCGGGGGGACGATCTCGGCCAGCGGCCAGACGCTGCAGTTGACCAATACGACGATCAACGGCGGGGCGGTGACGCTGACGGGAGCGGCGACCCTGCAGTTGTACAACGGAATCATCCACGGCGGGAGCACATTGACGAACAGCGCGACGGGGACCATCGAGGCATTTGCTGGGAGCAACACGCTGGGAGGCACGATCACCAATCCGGCGGGCGGGGTGGTGAAGATCGATAACGGAGCGGTGCTGAAACTGGAGAACGGGAGTTACCCGAACTTGGGCAGCGTCCAGCTCAACTCCACTGGGGCCAACACGGTTTTGGAGGTGGCCGGGGCGAATGTCACCTTGAGCGGTGGCAGCGTGACGATGTCGAACAACGCCGCGAACTATATCTTGGGTGCCGTGGGGACGGATACGCTGACCAACCAGGAAACCATCCAGGGAGCGGGGAACATCGGCGATGGCCGAATGACGCTGGTGAACTCGGGGACGATCAATGCCAACCAGACGAATGCGCTCACGCTGCAGATCAGCAACGGAGCCACGAACACGGGCACGATCGAAGCCACCAGTGGCGGCACCCTGATCGTGTTCGGGGGTACCTACGCGAATGCTGGCGGGAAGATTCTGAACACTGCCAGCACGCTTGAGTTCCAGGGTGGCACTACGATTAATGGAGGCACGATAAGCCAGACGGGCGCAGGAACGATGAAGCTGTCTGACGCGACCATTAACACGGCAGTTCTGAACAGTACCACGGGCACAATCGAGGTAATAGGCAGCGGCAACACGATCGCTGGCGCGCTGACCAATCCGAAGGGCGGTCAGGTGAAGATTGACAATGGCAGCGCTCTCACGATGGGAGCGGGCTCCAGCATCAGTAATGCGGGCGCGATTACTTTGAATTCGATGGGGAGCACCACGGAACTGCTTATCGGCGCCAATGTCACCATAAGCGGAATGGGGACGTTGACAATGTCGAACAACAGCGCGAACTTTATCCAGGGAGTCGTGGGAACTGAAGTGCTCACAAACAAGAGTACGATTCAGGGCGCGGGGACCATTGGCAATGGCTTTCTTGGCCTGATGAACACGGGGACCATTATCGCGAATCAACCCACCGAGCTTTTCATTAAGCCGAATGCGGCCGGCGGCTTCAATAACACGGGAACGTTGACGGTGGCCTCGGGTAGCACGCTCGATATAACAGGGGGCACGTTCAAGAATTTCAACAGTGGTACGAGCACGCTGACGGCGGGGATATATAAGGTTACCGGGACGCTTCAGTTTGATAATGCAAATATCGTGACCAACGCTGCGAACATCACGTTGACGGGAGCCACGTCCCAAATCATCAACCAGTCGAGCGTGAACGCACTGACGAACTTCGCTGCCAATGCTCCAGGCGCGAATTTTGGTCTAGCAAGCGGACGTAACTTCACCACGGCGGGAAACTTTACCAACAACGGAACGCTCACAGTGGGAAGCGGGACCAAGTTCGATGTAAACGGCAACCTGACGAATTTTTCGGGCACTACTCTTACCGGCGGTGCCTACTTGGTGTCGGGGACGCTGCAATTTAACGGCGCAAATATTGTCAATAATGCTGCCACGATTACGCTGACCGGCGCGACTTCGAAAATCGTCGACCAGACGTCTGCCAACGGTCTGGCCAACTTTGCAAATAACTCGGGGACCTTTACCCTGGCTAGTGGTCGTACTTTGACAACTACGGGGAGCTTCACCAACTCCGGAATAACGAACGTCTTAAAGGGCACGACGTTCACCGTGGGCGGAGCCGGCAATTTCACACAAACGGGTGGTACGACGACGACGGATGGTAAGCTCACGACCGCAGGGGCCATTAATATCCAGGGCGGGACGTTATTTGGCAACGCTGGAATGTTGACTGGCAGCTTGAATCTCACGGGTGGAACGGTGGCACCCGGTGACGGACTCAAGAAGGCTGGGGACCTCAACATCAGTGGTGCCTACACGCAAAGTTCTGGCGGGATTCTCAACATCGACCTTGGCGGAACCATAGCCAATACCAAATATGATGTGCTGAATATTGCGGGCGCGGCTACCCTCGGCGCCACGCTGAACGTCGATCTGATCAGCGGCTTCATCCCGGTGGCTGGCGACGCATTCACCGTCATGAATTACACCTCGGAGACCGGCACGTTTGCGACCACGAACTTTCCGGCGGTCAGCGGGGACCATTGGACGATTGCCTATAATCCCACGAACGTGGTGCTTACTCTGGTAGCTGGTCCTGCGGCTCTTTCGCCGCAGAGCTTGCGGTCGAGCTCCATCGCAACATCGACGGCGACGAAGCAGAGTGGAGCTGCCCTGACGGTTAGCACGCGGGAACCTTCCCGAATTCCGCTGACGGATGAAGCTTGTAGCGGCTGGAGAATCTTATCTTCGTTTTCTTGCGTTAGGAAGGCGAGTTCGAGAGTTACGAACTCCGCGACAATGCGTCCGACACAAGCCGCGAGGACTGAGATAAATGCG